>Ga0208375_1000203_pt1 | contig 95959 bp, 128 predicted proteins | sample RifOxyD1_FD_184038 | JGI IMG/M metagenome (GOLD analysis project Ga0208375, IMG submission 184038) | Soil microbial communities from Rifle, Colorado - Rifle Oxygen_injection D1 (SPAdes) | ecosystem: Environmental > Terrestrial > Deep subsurface > Rock core/Sediment | place: Rifle, Colorado... | reverse complement strand
TATTAATAATAATGGCTGTTTTCTTAACAGCTTGCTATAATAGAGATTCAAATATTGATAATTCAAATGCAAATATTAAACAATTTAGTGATATTACTAATGAATGGAATATTATAAAAGATCATGCAATAAAAAATGGAATGTCTCAAGAATATTTTGATAACCATTACAACTTTTTATATGCAGAAAATAAAAGCATAAGAGGTAAAGAAAATTTATACATATATTATACTTATACAATAAAAGATGAAGATAATAAAGAACACAGCGTTAATTTATCAGTATTTTCTCAAGATGAAAAATTATATCTAGAATCTTCTAGAGGTTTTGTAGGAAAAGAAATAGAAAACATAATTTCTAAAAAGAAAGCAATAGAATATTTAGAAAACAGCACAGAATGCAAAAAAGACACATACGACACTAAAAATTATGAAAACAAAATAAGCCTACTATGGATAGGACCAACACAAACTAGAGACGGAATAAAATATGAATATGGTTATTCTTGGGTAATTCGCGGGAAAAATGGAACTTGCGATATTGATGCTGAAACGGGAAATACAGAATACACAGAATTCGTTTATTTAACGGACTAAAAAAATTTTTGATAAAAATTGAATAAACAAAAGTAATTGTGACTTCTTACCACGTCTATCTTAGTTAAAATGTCTATTCTGTCATTTCCGCCTTTCATAAGGTTAATAAATGGGTTTTCGTCATTTTTAAACATTCTATGTACCGCCCATTGCTTGCGCTTTTAGAATTAGCTTTCAGGTAGGAAACGAAACCACTCGGCCCGTTATTTATTTATCAATAGTTTTATAATTTGCATTACTTCTATAAATTTATGGGTTTACTCAATCATTTATTTAGGAGTGATAAAGATGTTAAAAAGGAATTGAAATTAGATGCTGAAAAACGTCTTCTATTATGGAGAGAACATATTGAAAACTACCCTAAGCGTGAACTTTTAGTTAAAGCTTTTAATCCTATGAATATTGATCAAACATTAAAGGATAATGATAAATTATTAAGAATTTTAAATGAGTTAGAATATTTAGTCTCTAGTGAGCTTGTTTCAATTGAAGATGAAGAAAAAGTTGATAGTGAAATTTTAGATGATATTAAAAAATTAAAGACAGCAGAAGAGATACGGGCTCTTAATGGTGAATTTTTGAGAGCTAAAAAGAAAAGTGAATTTTTAATTCAAATTTTTAATGAGATGCATAACTTTTTAGTTGTTGAATTACATATTATTAGAACTGTTAAAAATGATTCAGTAAATATTAAGGTTCTTTTAAATCAGCTTTTTAGATTAGTATTTTTTCATGAATCAGCAGTTTATCATGTTTTTACAGGTAGGATAATCTCTAGTGATAAGGACATTAAGTCAAAAATTGATAGTTTAACTAAAGCTATTCTTTTGGAAGAAAAAATTGAAGAAGAAATAAGCAAAGTTGAGGATGATTTTGTTGTTGAAGTTTTAAAAGAAATGGGCGATATGTATTCAAAACATGAGTTCAGGATTTTAGCTGAGGATATTTTTGATTCTTTAGTTCAGTTAGTTGAAAAAAATATGAAAGATGGAGATGATACAGGCGATAATATTGAAAGTTTTGAAAAATTTCTTAATGATGGTAAGTCTCTTAAAAAGATTATAAAAAGAAAGAAGAAAAAATATTCTGAAGAACAGATTAATGTTGTAGCTATTGCTTTCATTAAATCTTATAATAATGGTCATTTTGAAAATTTAGAAGAAGATTATACAACTAAGTAAGATATTCAAGATTAACTTTTAACAATAACATTTATATTCTAATTATTTTTAATTGTTATATGTTAAAATCAAAGAGGGCTTTACCTGTTGCCGGTGCAGGTTTTGTTGTATTAATTTCTTTCATCTATTCATTAGCAGGGACTATTGCTATTCCTGTTTATCCTATTTTTATTAAGAATCTTTTCAATAATCCTGCTTATGCTGGTTATTTCTTGTCTTTTGTTTATTCCTTGATTTTTAGTTTTATTCTTTTATCTATTTATTTCCTTAAGAAGTTTGATCGTTGGACTTTGATGAAATATTCTATTCTATTGTCTGGTTTATCTTATTTTATTCTTAGTATGGTGACTTCAGTTAAAGAATTAGTTATCCTTGAATTCTTCAGGGCTATGGCTGTTGGTGTTAATTTTGTTGTTACTGGTTTATTGATCAGGGATCATAGTACTAAAAAGAATATTAGTAAGAATGAGGGTTTCTATTTCGCTATTATTAATATATCATTTTTTATTGGTCCTATAATTGGTGGTTATCTTGCTGATGCTTATTCTATAAGTAAAGTTTTCATGATATCATCTATATTCCCTTTAGCTTTATTCTTATTCTTAGTTACTAAAAAAAATCCTAGGGAAGAAGTTGATGGCGTTCATACTAATATCTTTTCTAATATTAAGGATTATTTTAAAAATAAAAATTTAGCTTTAAATTATATTATTGCTGCTGGTTTGTTGTCATGGCTTACTATTTTATATATTTATATTCCTTTATTCATGTATCAGAATGGGTTGGATGAGAAGACTATTGGTATCTTCCTTGCCTGTACTGTTATTCCTCTGATAATTTTTGAGATTCCTATTACTAAATTAAGGAAGTATGTTGGTTATAGAAAATTATTTTTTACTGGTTTCTTGTTGATTGGTTTATTCGGTGCCGCTACTTTTTTCTTTTCTGATATTTATATTAAGTTATTATTTTTTATTCTCACTAATCTTGGTGTTGCAGCTGTAGAGCCTTTGAAGGAATCTTATTTCTTTGAAGTTATGCGTAAAAAATCAGATGAGACAAGGTTTTATCCTATTTTCAAGACATCTTCTGATATTGGTCATTTGACTGGACCATTGATATTCTCTACAGTTTTATTATTTAGTGATTTTAATATAATGTTTTTAGTTGCTTCTATTATCATGATAGGTTATGGTATTTTAGCATTGTTCATGAAGGAAATAAGATGAAATTTGTTATTGAACATCTTGAGAATGAAGTTTATGAATGGTGTCTGATAGAATATGAAAACATGTCTAAGTTTGTTGGCAAAGAGAATTTGATTTTTACAAAAACTAAAAGTTCTAAATTAAAAAAATTTGGTGAAGTAGAGCCTAAATCTGTTATTGATTTAAATCTTAATAGAGCATGTCTTCTTGATCCTAAGGCTAAAAAGACTTTATCTCCTTCTGATGTTGATAATTTTGATTATTTTATTTTTGGCGGGATTTTAGGTGATTTCCCAGAACAGGGTAGAACTGAAAAATATCTTACAAGTAAATTAAAGAATGTTGAAACTCGTAATTTAGGTTCTATTCAGATGTCTACTGATACTGCTGTTATTGTTGCTAAGATGATTCTTGATGGTAAAAACTTTAATGATATTAAGTTTATTGACTCTCCAAATATTCCTATTAAGAATGGAAAATATGCTGAAGAAGTTAACTTACCTTATAGATATATTTCTAAAAATAATAAACCTTTGATTAGTCCTAAATTAATTAAATATTTAAAAAATAAAGATTCTGTTTAACTATTATCTAGCTTTTAATCTCTCCCATGATTCTTCAGCTACAATTTTTAAAGCTTCTAAGATTTCAATCCCGTAATCAGAAACTAAACTTCTGTTATACCTTGATTTTCCTACTTCAGATAATCTATAAGAAGCCAGTGAAGGTTCACCCATTAAAACATTAATATCAGTATCTAATAATTCATAGACTGTATCCATAGTTATATCTTTTAATACGGGATAATTATCAGATTGTAAATGTATAACCTCTAACAACTTATCATGAGAGAAATTTCTAGGTTCAGGTTTATATAAAATAAATGCTCTAACTATATCTGATAAATCAACTGATTGTAAAGTATCTTCCATTAAAAATTAGAAAATAATACTGTTTTTAAGTATTTATATAAGAAATTAACTATTATATTTAGCTCTTTTAGCAAACCTGTCTCCTTGTGATTCGCTTCTTCTGTCTCCATCTCTGTTTCCGCCAAACCTTCTTCCACCTTCTGAGCTACGATTCTCTCCATCTCTGTTGAATCCTCTTCCAGATGAACTGCTTCTTCTATCTCCATCTCTGTTTCCACCAAACCTTCTTCCACCTGAACTACCACCAAATCTTCTCCCTCCAGAACCTCCGCCGAATCTTCCTCCGCCGTTTGCTCTGTCAAATTGTCTGTTGAATTTTACTTTCTCAAATTCTGGTAATAATTCTTTTACTATTGTTAATTTTCTATCTGATAATACTCTGTTGAAATTATCATAATCTCTGTCTGATAATAATGTTACTGCACATCCTGAACTTCCTGCTCTTGCTGTTCTTCCTATTCTATGTACATATTCATCTGATGTTTTTGGCACATCATAATTATAGATGTATGTTACATTTTTTATATCTAATCCTCTTGCTGCTACATCTGTTGCAACTAATACATTGATATCTTCATTCTTTAAAGAATCTAAAGCATGTAATCTTCTGCTCTGTGTTAATCCTCCATGGATTGCCATTGCATTTACTCCATTTGTTTTCAAGTTTCTCGCTACTGAATCTACCTCTCTTCTTGTTGCTAAGAATATTATTACTAGTCCTTCAGCTATATTCTTTTTTATTAAGTGTAATAATAATGAGAACTTATCACTTGCCTGTACTACATAGTATACTTGCTTTAATAAGCTCTTGTCTACATGTATCTGACTCTTTATTGTTACCGGATTCTTTAAGTGCCTCTTTACTAAGTGTTGTACATTAGGTGATAATGTCGCACTAAATAATAATGTCTGTCTCTCTTTTGGTATGTATTGCAATATATCTTCTACTGCTTCTACAAATCCCATCTCAAACATCTTGTCTGCTTCATCTAATACAAAGAATTTTATTTTATCAAAATTTATTGTTTTTCTGTCTATATGGTCTAGTATTCTTCCAGGTGTTCCTACTACTATATCAGCACTCTTCATTCCTGATATCTGTGGCCCTATTGCTACCCCTCCATATACACTTACTACTCTTGCTCTTAATTGTTTTCCAAAAGTTTCTATTGCATCTGTTACTTGCACGCATAGTTCTCTTGTTGGTGTTAATATTAATGCTTGTAAACCTTTTCCTGGTGTTATCATCTCTAATATTGGTAATCCAAATGCTGCTGTCTTTCCTGATCCTGTACTAGAATGTCCGAATATATCTTTTCCCTGTAATATTTCAGGTATGCATTTTTCCTGTATATTTGTGAATTCTGTAAATCCTAAGTCTTTTATCGCTTCCACTAATTGTGGTTTTAAATTTAATTCTTCTATTTTCATTTTACTTTTCTTACTATAATTTTTCTAGAATAAAGGGATAATTCCCAACTTCTACTTATAGTTTCCATTATAACTATTTATTAGTATAATAATATACTTTATAAAGCTAATCTTTTGGGTTTTTTAGTTGATTTCTTTCAGCAAAAACCTAATAAATAAGTTTATTTTCTAATTTTTTATGGAATTCAATATTAAAGAATTCAATCTTGTTCCTCATCAAAGAAGAGTTGAGAAGCCTTGGGGTCATGAGATAATTTATACTCCTGAAAAAGCCCCTTTTACAGGCAAACTTTTATTTATTAAATCTGGTTTTAGATTAAGTCTTCAATATCATGATAAGAAAGAAGAATGTTTAATGTTGTTTTCTGGTAAAGCTAAAATATTCTTAGATGATCATAATGGTCAATTGAAAGAGATCAGCATGGAACCGCATAGGGGTTATCATGTAAAACCAGGACAGAAACATACTATTCAGGCAGTTACAGACTCTCACATTATGGAATCCTCTATGCCTGAATGTGGTAATACTTTCAGGATCAATGATTTATATAACAGGCCTCATGAGACTGAGGAATTAAGAAAATTGGAAAATAGAGGGTGGAATCCTGATTAAATTTATTTCAGATACAATCCTATTTTAGTAACACACACATCAATATCTTTTTCCATTTTTTCTATTACTTTTTCCTGTTCTAGTTTTGTTTTTGCTTTCCTTAATTCATTGAAACTTTTATGTCTTATCTCATTTAATGTATATACTATTTCTTCTAATTCTGCTTCTAATTTTGTATCTATATTATTTTTTGCCATAGTACCACTCTCCCAGATATTATTTGTAATTTAAATAATATAAATCTAACGTTTAGTTTCCAAAAACTTTATATATGATTCAGAAAGTCCAAGAGTAAAATGGCAGATATCGTTGAAAGATTCAATAAGGTTATGAACAATCCTTTGAACATTAGGAATATTTGTACTAGTGCTCATATACATCATGGAAAAACTGCTTTTACAGATAATCTTTTAGCAGCTGCTGGTTTGATGAGTGCTGCTAGCGCTGGTGATCTTGATAAGGGTATGGCTACTTGGGGTCACGCTGATGAGCAAGAACGTTTAATGACTGTAGATGCAGCTAATGTTTCTATGATTCACACTTTTAATAATGAAGAATATTTGATTAATTTGATTGATACTCCTGGTCACGTTGACTTTGGTGGTAATGTTACAAGAGCTATGAGAGCTATTGATGGTACTGTAGTTTTAGTTTGTGCTTCTGAAGGTATCATGCCACAGACTGAGACAGTTTTGAAACAAGCTTTAAGAGAGAGAGTTAAGCCTGTTTTATTCATTAACAAAGTTGATCGTTTAATAAAAGAGATGCAGTTCACTCCTGAACAGATGCAGAAACGTTTCGTTGAGATTATTCTTGAATTTAATCAATTAGTTGAGCAGATTGCAGAAAATGAATTTAAAGAAAAATGGAAAGTTAGCATTCAGGATGGTAGTGTTGCTTTCGGTAGTGCTCGTGATAACTGGGCTTTATCTTTATCTTTCATGAAAAAAAAGAATGTTAATTTTAAAGATATTTTAAAAATTTATGATGAATCTATTCCTAAGGATGAGAGAGATAAATGGGTTTGGCAGAATGCTCCTTTATCAGAAGTTATTTTAGATATGGTTATTAAGCATCACCCTAATCCTTCTGAAGCTCAGATATATAGAATTCCTAGAGTTTGGAGAGGAGATCCAGAATCTGAATTAGGTAAAGATTTGTTGACTTGTAATAAGGATGGTAAAGTTGCTTTCTGTATTACTAGAGTTATGGTTGATCCTAAATTTGGTAGGCAGATGGCTGCTGGTAGATTATTCTCAGGAAGGATTAAAACAGGTATGCAGGTTTACTTGAATCTAGCTAAAAAATATGAACGTGTTCAGCAGGTTTTATTATATAATGGTGTTAAGACTCAGCAGATGGAAGAGGTTGTTGCTGGTAATGTTTTAGCTTTAGTTGGTATTTCAGGTGAAGCTGGTGAGACAGTTACTCTTGAGCCTGAACATCCTTTTGAAGAACTTAAACATATTTTCGAACCAGTTGTTACTAAAGCTATTGAACCTGAAAAAGCTCAGGATTTAGCTAAGGTTGTTGAGATTTTGAAGACTGTTGCTAAGGAAGATCCCTCTATTAAGATTAAGATTAATGACGAGACAGGTGAATGTTTGATGAGTGGTATGGGAGAACTTCATTTAGAAATCGTTGAGAATAGGATTATCACAGAAAAGGGTGTTAAGATTAAATCTTCTCAGCCTATTGTTGTTTACAGAGAGACTATTAATAAATTATCTCAGGAAGCTGAAGGTAAATCTCCTAATAAACATAACAAGTTCTATATGACTGTTGAACCTCTTACTGAAGGAGTATTTCAGGCTATTAGGAATGGTGATATCTCTGAAGGTCGTGTTAAGAAGAGAGATGAGGCTTTATGGAATAAGTTAGTTGAATTAGGCTGGGATATGAAAGTTGCTCGTAGTGTTAAAGAAGTTTACAAAGGCAACATGGTAATTGATGATACTAAAGGTATTGTTCATATTGGTGAAGTTTTTGATCTTGTTATGGATGGTATTGATCAGGTTTTAGAAGCTGGTCCTCTAGCTCGTGAACCCTGTGTTAAAATGCTTATCAGGGTTAAGGATATGAAGCTTCATGAGGATTCTATTCACAGAGGTCCTGCTCAGGTTCTTCCTGCTATTAGAGAGGCTATTAGGACTGCTATGTCTGATGGTGGAGCAGTTTTATACGAGCCTTTGCAGGTCTTGCAGATTGAATCAGTTGTTGATCATATGGGTAGTATCTCTAAATTAGTTGCTAGTAAACGTGGACAGTTATTAGATATGCAGCAAGAGGGTAATTATATTACTATTAAAGCTAAGATGCCGGTTGGTGAGATGATTGGTTTAAGTGCAGATTTAAGAAGTGCTACTGAAGGTCGTGGTACTTTCTATGTTGTTGAACAGTCTTTTGAAAAACTACCTTTCGAATTACAATCTAAGATTATACAACAGATCAGACAAAGAAAAGGTTTGAGCGAGAACGCTTAATAGTATACTTTTATTAAATAAATAACTTATTCCAATCATAAAAATTTCTTTCTATAATATGTTTTTTTGATATATTATAAGATTTTATGAATTGAGAGTTTGCCATTAATTCTAATGATTCGGATGATAATAGATTTTTCATAATAATAACATTATATTCAAAGTTTATATATTTTATGAAAGAATTTCAATTTTTCCGTAAGATTTTCAATAAGTTCTAGATAAGACATTTAAAGTTTAAAAATAATATATATATTAAAAGCTAATCTTTATAGAAAAGTTTTATATAGTTTAATTGTTTAACAGTTTAACAGTAAAACTTAATGGAGGTTAGTTAAAATGGAGTCAGATTATGTAAAAATGAGCCCAAAAGGACAATTAGTAGTACCACAAGATATTAGACAATCAGAAAATTTCGAGCCTGGCGATAAATTCATGGCAATTTCAGTTAAAGATGGAGTATTGTTTAAAAAAATTGAAATGCCTAATATAAAAATAGAATTTGAAAAATTGTCAAAAGATATTGAAAAAAAATTCAAAAGAAATAAGATTAATAAAAAGGACATAGAAGAGGCTATTAAATGGGCAAGGAAATAATTTATTCTCTGTAATTATGATCAAATACAATTTTTTCTAGATACAATTCTTTTAATTTTTCTGAATAAGAGAATATTATTCTTAGTTTCCCTATTCTTATTCTACAGCTTCCTTTTAAATCATAACTTAAATGTTTATATCTTGTAGGATCTATCGCTACTTCTTCAAGTTTATTTTTCAACCTTTTCTTTACACTATTATCTAACTTAGAAAAGTCTTTAGAGAATTCTTTTGTAGGTAATATTTTATAAGTCATCCCATTCATCAAAATCCCTTTTTTTTATTTGTTCCTTTGATTTGTTATAAGATTTCATAAACTCAGAATTTGTCATAAGAGCTATAGATTCCACTATTGAATCAAACTCTTCCTTAACTCTTAACAAATCAGTTATTGCTTCTTTGTTTATTGTAATTGTTTCCATAGATTATAATTGTTTTAGAAGTTTATATATCTTATGTCTATATTTTTAGAATAATTAAAGAAATATTTAAAAAAATAATATAATTTCAGACACGGCGGCCACGACGACCATAGGCTTTTCTGCATGTATCAGTTGGGAATGTTGTTACATCTTCTATTATTCCTATTCTGAATCCGCTTCTTGATAATGATCTTACTGCTGCATTTGCTCCAGGTCCTGTATTGCTTGGTCCGTTATGTCCGCCTGGTGCTCTTACTTTTATGTGTAATGCATTTATTCCTTTTTCTTTTGCCTGTTCTGCTGCTATCTTTACTGCATTCATTGCTGCTGTTGGTGAAGATTCCATTCTGTGTGATTTTACTACCATTCCACCAGATGCTCTTCCTAGTGTTTCACTTCCAGTAATATCTGTTATATGTATGATTGTATTATTATAACTTGAGTATATGTGTGCTATTCCCCATCTTAATTTATCGTTATTCATTGCCATTATGCTTTTACTGTCTCCACTCCGCCTACTTCTTTCTCTATTTTTTCTAACTCAGCTTCAGTAATTTCTCCTTTTCCTAATTCTTCTTCTTTTTTCTTTGTTTTTGCTGTTTCTTCAGCTTTGTCTTTTCTTCTTTTCTCTTTTGATCTTTCTGGATGTTCTATATTTGCGAATGTTGATAATGGATTAAAAGCTATATTCATCTCTTCCTCTCTGCTTACTATATATGATGGTACTGTCATTTTTTTCCCCTCTACTAATATATGCCCATGTACTATTAATTGTCTTGCCTGTCCTACTGTTAGTGTTAATCCTCTCTTGAATGCTATTGTCTGTAATCTTCTGTTTAGTAAGTTTGTTGTCTCTAGTCCTAATACATCCTCTAATGTTGCTCCCTGTTCTACTAGTCCTAGTTTGTATAATCTGTCAAGTAATTGCTTCTGTTCTAGTTCTCCCTGTCCTAGCCCTCTTATTCTGATTAATTTTTTCGCTTGTGCATTTACTCTTCTTATTTCAGAATTTGCTTTCCATATCTCTTTTTTATTTTTTAATCCGTATGTTGTTTGTAATTTATTCTCTGACTCTATTCTTGCTCTTCTCCATGGATGTGTTGGACCGCTGTACTTTTTTCTTCTTTTTCTTGGATCTCCCATTTTTACTTCTTGCCTTTGCCTCCCTTATCTGCTGTGGGTTTAGCTGGCGATTTTGCTGCTCCTGCTACTTTTTGTTTCTGTACTCCAACTGATCTTCCATGTCTGAAGTGGCTTCTTGTTCTCTGTCCTCTTGTTGGCTGTCCTATTGCATGCCTCATTCCCCTATATGATCTTATTCTCTTTAATCTTTTTACATCTGATTCTTTTGCGAATTTTAAATCTCCACCTATTAAATGTTGGTCATTTCCTGTTTCTAGATCTTTTCTTCTGTTGATCATCCATTTTGGTATTTGTATCTCTCTTACAGAAGCTTCTACTCTTTTTACTTCTTCATCTGTTAAAAGTCCAGCTTTCTTTGTCTTTGATATTTTTAATAAATTGCATATTGCATTTGATAATGAATAATTTACTCCATATATCTTTCTTAAAGCCATGTATAATTGTTTGTTTCCATCTAGATCTGTATTGAGAACTCTGATGAATGCTTTTAACTCTTGCTTTTGTTCTGTCATTTTTAGTTAAGAATTAGGGTCTTATTTATAAAGGTTTTTATTATCCTCTCACAAATAAGTAGTGTTTCTCATTCCCTTCTAGTTCTAATAATATTCTCTTCATTATTGTTTTCTCTGGGTCTGGTAATAGTTTTACTCTCTCTTTTATATCTTTAAAACTTTCAAATGGTTTCTTCTCTCTCTCTTCTAGTATGCTTAGCATATGTTTTTTTCCTATTCCTGGTAATAATTCTAATTGATGGACTCTTGTATTTATTGGTCCTATTTTATTGAAGAATTCTACAAATTTAGGTTCATTCTTTACTACTATTTCTTCTACTATATAATTTAGTTCTGATTTTGCTGTCTCTGTTAATCTGTTTACTCCTATTCTTCCTATTATGTGATGTATCTTATCTCTTTTTCCCTCTCCTATGTATACTTCTTCATGTGGTTGTAAAAAGAATTCTTTCTTTGGAACTAATTCTAATAATACTAGGCTTGTTTTTCCTATTGCTTGTGCTATTGGCGTTTTTTTATGTATAGGTCTTTTATCGAAGGGATACCCATGTGGTAGAAAATCCAATACTACTGCATGTTCTTCTTTCATTGCCATTTTCCCTTCTTATTATTCTATTAACCATTTACTATATCAACTATTTGTTTTAGTTCCTCTTGCTTTAAGTTTATCGCCTCTCCCGTAAATATTGTTTTTACCTGGTTTAAGTCTGCTGGCATTACATCTATTATCTTTTTTATATGTCTCTCTTTTAGTTTTTGTACTGCTTCTGATAATTTCTTTTCTAATTCTATTGCTTTGTCTTTGTCTACTGCTGCAAAGTCTTGTACATAACCTTCTACTTTCTGTGATCTGAAATTTAATTCTTTAAATTTTTCTTTATGTAAACTTAATGATTCTTTTACCTCTATTAATGATAAAGGTCTTTGCTCTACTATTTCTATGTCTGCCATTATAACCTCTTAAGATGTACTGGATGTACTATTACTGTTTTTTCCATTGTTACATCTGTAATCTTTACTTCATAGCAGTTTCCTCTTTTTCCTGTTACTTTTCCTGCTTTCCCATAGAATCTTGGATAATACATTCCTTTCTGTACTGCTGGTTCAGCTACTAGACATACATTATCTCCAGTTTTGAATTCTTGTAAATAATTATTCAGGCTGATCTTCCCTTTATCTCTTACATTCTTTGACATCTTATGTCTAGTCTTCCTTCTGTTTCCGCCAATTCTTTTCATATTTTTAGAATAATTATAAGTATATTTAAATGTATCGTCTAGATATTGAAGTACTTCTTTACCTCTTTTCTTAATCCTTCTACTAATGTTTTTATTGAACTTTTCACTTTATCCTGTCTCTCATCTGCAATATATTGATCATATACTGACCTGAAGAATTTTTTCCACATTGATCCTTTCCATTGATCATCATAATCTCTATTTAGTTCAGCATTTATTTTCAAATTTATATCTCCCTTGATTACTTTTTTTCCATCTAAGTAATTTTCTGTATAATTATTTATTTTGATATTGATTTTTATTATCCCTTTATTGTAATCATCTAGTTTTCTCTCAAACTGCCATTTCATTAATGTATTTTTTGTATCCTCTTTTGTTTTTGTATCATATGATTTTTCATCCAGGTCATAATTATGCCTATCAAAGTATTTTTTTATTATATCTAAGAATTCCTTTAAATCAAATACTCCGCTATAGTTCATCTCTAGATCTTTTACTACTTTTTCTGTTTGCACCATATATTTTTCCTCTTTTTTCTTATTATATCATTTTCTATTTTTAAAACTTGAATAAATTAAAGTAATTTTTCGTCTCTTCTATCAATTTGTTAGTATCTTGGTATAAATCTATTTTCATCTCCTCTATCTTGTCTGGTATTATATATTTTTCATATATCTTGAACATTAATCCATTCTCATTCTTCCATGTTGCTTTGAAGTTTCTTGTCAATGTTGCATTGAATTTTATTTCTGCTCTTCCATTGTCTAATTTTATTTTCTTTCCCTTGTATTCTGCCTCTCCCTCTTTTAATCCGTCAAATGTGAATTGTATTTCTATAGTGAATTTGAAATAGTCATCTTTTGTTTTTGTTGTTTCCCATACAAATTCTGCTAATTTGCCGTCAGGTTTTACTTTTTCCCAGTATTTTTTTTCATATGGTTTGCTGTATCCCTGTTGTGTTATCCAGACATATAGTTTTTTGTAGATTTCTTTATAATCAAAATTTCCTGAATATTTAATCTTTGTATTATCAAATATTGTATCCTCTTTTGGCATAATTGTTCTGTGTGAGCTTTATTAATAAAACTTTCCTTAAGAATACTCTTCTAATTCATCTTTTATATAACCATATATCTGGTTCCCTTCTATTATGCCAGGTATTATATACATAGTTTCAAATTTCCATTTCATCACTTTTCTATAAAGATTGTATAGGAACATATCAAATTTGCTTTTTCCCCATTTGTTCTTGTAGTCATATCTTATTGATGTTGTAAAGTCTACAACTCCATCTCCTATGAATTTGTTTTTTACCTTTTCTAATCTGTCAAAATTGAATTCTATTTTTATCTCTATCTTGCCGAATGGATCTATCTCTCTTTCCATGTAGAATTTGAATATTCTCTCCTCTCCGTATTTTTTTGATCCGCTGCTCTGCTCTTTCTCAAAGAATAGATATCCTAAATCTTCTGCCTTGTTTTTTATTCCTTTGAATATTTTCTCAAGTTCTATCTTTCCCTCTGTTATGTTTATGTTCCTTTTTATTATATCAAATGGTGGATTATGCATTACTCTTTTCCTTGTATTGTCATTAATAACTTTTTCTCTTTTCAATAAACTTTATATTTATCTTTCACTCTGGTTTTTCATGGATGGTGATATTGATTCTATGTCTTTGGTTGATTTGAAGAATGAGATTATTAAGTTGCGTGATGGTATTCGTGAACATCGTGATGAGAAAAGCCATGGTCGTTGTTGGCTTGATGATGCCAGACTTTACAAGTTGCTTCCTGAGAATATTAATGCTGATTTTAAACTCCCTAATAAAGATGAATTTCTTTTCAATTGCGAAAAATATTGGAAGGAACGTCAGCCTCAGTAATTAGATAATTATTTAAAGAAATCTCTATTAGTTTTTTTATGAAAGATTTACGTGAATTGAATTTGAGGCTTACTAAGCAAAGCTTGAAAGAAGGCATTACTAGAGACATTCTTATCATTCAGTCTATTCATACTATTGATGAATTGATCTCTATGATTAACAAGATGTTTGCTATTCTTAAGGAAAGGTATGGTTATTATGCTCCTAAATTATCAAGAACTGAAGACTTGAATTTTTTATTGAAATCTGTTTATTCTAAGACTAAGGAGGATATGGCCATTGCTATGACTGATTCTGATCTTAATTCTATTATAGAGATTGCTTCTGAGACTGAAAAATTGAATGCTTTGAGGATATCTCAGGAAAAATATTTAGAAAATTTGATGTCTGAGCAATGTCCTAATCTTTCCAGAGTTGCTGGTTTTTTGATTGGTGCTCGTCTTGTTGATCATGCTGGTTCTTTTAAGCATTTAGCAGAATTACCTTCTTCTACTATCCAGATTCTTGGTGCTGAGAAAGCTTTATTTAGACATTTAAAGACTGGTGCTAAAGCTCCTAAGTTTGGTGTTATTTTTGCTCATCAGGACATTTCCAAAGAAGTTGTTAATAAGGGTAAAGTTGCTCGTAAATTAGCTAGTGAGATCTCTAAAGCAGTTAAGATTGACTATTTTAGAAAATAATTATATACGAGTATATAGTAGCAACAATTAGAAACCTATTTAAGAATATAGCTTATGTATTATTTATACAATGATAGATTATCGCACATATTTAGAAACAGTAGTTTTAGACAGTCTAGCAGAGCAAGAAAAACTATCTCTTACTCAAGAAGAATTAGAATTCCATAAACATACACTTAATGAGGGCATTCTTAGAGCTTTATTTAAAGCAGGTAAGATAAATATTCCTCAAGAAGAATTAGATTCTATAGAAAAAAGTATTATAATAGAATCCAAAAGTGGCAGATTAAGAAATTCGCAAGATATAAAAAATTGTATAGAAAAAGCAACCTATAGTATAGATAATAATGCAATAAATCTTCAAGCTCAATATAATACTGAAAAGAAAGCGGACTTTAATGTTCTCGCAGGTTTAGACGGGAGTGGAAAATCTGTTCAAGAAGGAATTCTATTAAGTAGTGTATGGTATCATGATAATAAAGGGACACCTCAAAGAATAATAGGAATGAATGAAACATCTGGAGAGAGTAAATCAGACAACATAGAAAGAAAAAATTATGAAAAAGCTTATGATAGAAGAAATCCACGTGTCGTATTAAAAAGAAGAGCTCTAATATCATTAATGAGCATTGATAGTAACTATAAATTATTTGGAAAGGAAAAGTCCATAGTACAGGTTAGAAGTCTTATTTATGATTATTTGGTTAAATATCTAAGAGAAGATGCAGAGATGGATCCATCATTAAGGGGAAAAGAACAATTAAACAAATTAAAAAATCTTGAAGAACCAGCTGTATATCTAAGTGTTATTCATTGTATTCAAAGAGAGGGATTATCCAAGACTTATGTATTGCCTGATAATATTATAGAAATAAGAGTAAAACCTGAAGAAGCATATCGAAGAGCAGTAGCAAGAGCAGAAAGAACAGGCGAAGAATTGACTAAGTTTGAAAATTTAAATTATTTAAAAAGATCTGGAAAAAGCTATGAACTCCTAGGCAAAGTAGTAGCAAAATGGTTAAAAGTTGTTGATGGAAATATGAACCCAATCGAGATATCAGATAGAATAGTTGAAATAATGAATGAACACTCAAAAAGAACTTATTATGTAGATAAAGCAAAGAGAGAAGAATATTTAAGAAAACAAAAACTAATGTAAACATTTATAACTAATGTATTATAGGTATTTTTTATGAAACTTGAAACTTTAAAATTTGATAACGTTTTTAACATCCAAGATAAAAACAGAAGAATACTTGTCACTAAAAATTTATCTCCTGGTAAAGCTTTTTTCAAAGAAAGATTATTTAATGTTGATGATATTGAATATAGAGAATTTAATCCAACAAGATCTAAGTTAGCAGCTTCTATTGTTAAAAAAATATCTTTCATGCCTATTAAAAAAGATGAAAAAATTCTTTATCTTGGAGCCTCTCATGGTTATACTCCTTCTTTTGTCTCTGATATTATTGGAGATAATGGTTTAGTTTTCTGTTTAGATTTTGCTCCTCGTGTTGTTCGTGATTTATACATGATTTGTGAAGAGAGAAAAAATATGATTCCTATATTAGCTGATGCTAACAAACCAGAAACTTATAAAGATAGGATCTCAAATGTGAATATTATATTCCAGGATATTGCTCAAAAAATTCAAGTTGAAATTTTATTCAAGAATTTAATTTTTCTTAATCCAAAAGGTTATGTTGTTATTGCAATTAAATCAAGAAGCATTGATGTTACTCAAAATCCTCGAAAAATTTTCAGGGAAGTTGAGGAAAAACTTAGTTCTAGATTAAAGATTATTGATAAGAGAGAGCTTGATCCTTTTGAACGTGACCATATTCTTTTTGTCTGTCAGAAGAAGTAGATAGTAGAGTTTAGAAAAGTTTATTTACTAAAAAATTCATTTCTTAGTATGCAGAAACAAATAGAGCCAACTAAGTCAAAGAAATGTGATTACTGCGACGACTTTGCAGATTACAAAGTTAAGAAAGAAGGACTTTATGCCTATCTTTGTAACTACTGCTACAACAACTTTGATAAAGTTAAAAAATTAGAGTAACTCTAAAGAGAGTTTTTTCTAGGGTTTTTTATGCTCTAAAAGTTATAAAAGTATATAGCGAATATTTATAAGTTTTTTTCTCTATTCTTATAATATGGTAGTTCAAGCTTATATTTCAAGGCATGGTCAGAGTGTTCACAATGAAAACAACGTTGGGGACTTGATTATAGGTGGAAGAAATTTAGATACTCCTCTATCTAGAGTTGGAATAGAAAAAGTTGTTCTTCAGGGTTTATATTTTCAAAGAGAGAAGATAAAGTTTGATTTAATCCTAAGATCTCCTGCAAGGAGAACTATAGAACATTCAATAATTATAGCAGATATGACTAATTATTCTGGTCTGATCATTGATGATAGGGATTTTCTTGAAGTAGATAATGGTAGTGCTGAGGGAAAAATTAAAGTAGAGATTTTAGGTAGCAAACAAGATGAAAGATATATGGCTTACTATTTCGACCCTTATGTTAGACTTGCTGAAGATGCTGAGTCTTACGCTCAATGTGCTAGTAGAGGATATTCTAGTTTAGAAAGGCACGCTCGTGGAATATCCGATGGTGTTGTATATTTAGCAGGTCATCAGAAGAACGTTTGGGGTGCTATACAGCTAGCGCTAAAGCAAAAATTGTCTCCTGCCGAAGCTAGATTCATGGAGAATGCTGCTTTTTCTCGTCTTAAATTAACTCCTGATGGATGGAGCACAGAAAATGAGTTCAGATATTGTAGAGCAGAACTATTGCATCAGGACAATCCTCTAGAAAGACAGGATGTTAGAGAGATTGTTGAAAAATATAAAAATAGATTTAAAAATCTAATATATTCTAAGACAGAAATGGTTTTTGCTGAATCTTAAAAAATTATGTTGTTTTTGATAATTTTAGTAATACTTTTCCAAGATTGCCAACATGTGTATTCATCAAATTGAATTTTTCAATTACTTGAGAATATTCTTTTGGTAGCCTATTAGAGTGCGTATCACACTCTTCGAATAATTTTACCTTATTAACCATTACCTGCGATCCTAAATTTATATTTTTTGTAAAGTTTCCTTTCATTGCCATACTATAATGTTCCATTAGCTTGTTAAATGTTTTTGTTAATTGTTCATCTAAAGGAATTTTTTTAAAATATCTTGGAACTCTTTTTACTTGGTCAGCGAATTTTTCCAAGAATGATGCCATCTCCCAATAATAGAATACATCATCTAATGTTAATTTTAGTATGTTCCTATCTACTGGATTGAATGATAGTTTTGAAACTTTAAATATTAAGTTGCATAGTTTGTTTATGTCTATTTCTTTTTGTTCTATTTGTTCATATAAATCTGCACTTTTATCACCATTTAATATTTGTTTTACATCATCTGCCATTAACAATATTAACCTGTCAATTTTTCTGATTATCTCATATACTGCAATCTCATTTATATTCAAGAAATCTTTTAGTACTACAGTTTTCTCTGTATAGTTCATTATTTCTAATGCTACGAAATTCTGCACCTCTTTTCTTATATCTGATATTTGTTTATCTAAATTATTCCCTACTATTGTTATTGTATCATAATTGCTAATGTATGCATATACTAATTGTGCTTTCAAATGCGGTATATCTATGAATTCTAATGTTATCTCTGTTTTTTGTTTTGTTGGTTTTACATTTTCTGGCATTACTCTAAGTACATGCTCATCATCTTCATTTATACTCACTAAGTCCCCTTTCTTTAATCCTAGTGATGTTATCCATGTCTTTGGAAGACTGATTACAAATGAATTTCCCCCGAATCCTATGATTTTCCTGAATCCCATGTGTTTTTCCATTAATTTTTTAAGTAAATATCCTCACTAATTTCACTAAATATATATAGTGTATTAGTTTTATATTAACAATATAGGTGAATCTTATATATAAACTTAACTATCCTTTAACATATAAGTTCGTAAACCAAAAACGGAGGGGATATGAATGCAGATGTATGCAATGATAGGTGTTAGACAGACTAAATTAAAAAGTGTTTTAAGTATGATTAAACAATTAAAATTTATCAAGAACGTGAATACCGTTTATGGTGAATATGATATTGTTGCTGAACTTAATACAAGAAACAATGATGCATCAAATAGCTTATTGAAACAGATCAGAGAAACAGATGGAGTTAATACCATTAAAACATTCGTAGTTTCAGATGCTATTAATGAAAAGAATAGTATTTTTTCTTAAGTTATTATCTCTATAACATCTTTATGTTTTAATTTATGCTCTTTCCCTACTGTCATCTTCTTTTTTACATCTATTGCTCTTATAAAATTCTTACCAAAGTCTGTATGTAATTTATATGCAAAATCTAAAGCTGTAGAACCCTCTTTCATTAAAAATACATCAGGTAATGTTCTTCCCTCACTATCTGTTAATTTATTTACCCCTCCAGGATATATTGCAATATATTTTAGTAATTCAAATACTGCTTTATTCAATACTTCCTGCACTCCTGTACTTCCATATTTGTCTAATATATTTTTTTGTATATGTTCTAATGCTTTTTTCTGTTTCTCATTTAATTCTTTTTTTATCTCAAAAGTTTTTTCTCCTGGAATATAATTTATCAATCCCATCTTTGAAGCTTCACGTAATGCTAATTCTGAATCTGCACTGCATGGTATTATTGTATATTCTGTGAATTGTTCTTTTATTCTTTTATAATTCTCTTCAGCTCCAGGAATATCTATTTTATTTGCTGCTATGATTATTGGTTTTGTTTTTTTTCTTAATGTTACTATAAAATTAAATAAATCATTTTCTGTCCATAAGTTTATATCAGGATTAAATGATCTTAAAACTTCATCTGCTACTTCTTCTGTTACTCCCAATCCAGATAATTGTTTACTTACAGCTTTGTATAATGCTCCTTTTTCTATTCTGTATTGTTTTATGAATTTATCCCATCCTTTTTTTACTAATCCTAAATACCACATATCTAGTTCATTTTCTAAAAATTTTATATCTTTAGCTGGATCATGGCTTAATGCCTTTACAGATTCTCCTCTTGCATTTGTGCTTCCTGAAATATCTACTATATGTATTAGTGCATCTGCTGTGCTTAAGTCGCCAAGAAACTGATTGCCCAGGCCTTCTCCAGCATAACTTCCCTCAATTAATCCTGCAACATCTAATAATTCTACAGCTATGAATCTTTTTCCATTTATACAATATCCAATTCTCGGATTGCACTGTTTATTAAATTCCTTATCAACACATTCTATACTTGCAAAAGCAGTTCCTCTGTTGGGTTTTATTGTTGTGAATGGATAACTTGCTATTGCTATGTCTGCTAAAGTATATGCTTTGAATGTTGTTGATTTACCTGTACTAGGCTTGCCGAACTAAACCGATTAACATCGTCCACCTCCATAAGAGTACAGTATACTTCTAGCAACTATACTTTTTTTGCATATCAGATTTCTTTTCTCTAGATTATGTATATGAAATCTAACGCCTTGTCTTGTCATGTTAATTTTACGTGCGATTTCATTTACTATTAAATCTTCCTTTTTTAGCATTTCCAGTATTAAATCGGAATTACCCTCAATTTTAAATATAGGCCTATCATAAATCTTAAATGTATTATCTATTTTTGTATCCCATTTTCCTAATGTCATTTCAGGATATTTTTGAACAATTATTTTATAATCATTAAAGAATTTTTTCATCCCAGATCTTAGAATGTATAAAAACCCATATTCTTTATCATTAGTGGTGAAAGTAAATTCATAACCTAAAGTTTTACAAATATTTGCAAGATCTTCTGTTAATTTAATATTTTTTAAACCTATAACTATGTCAGTAGAGTCTATAGATCCTTCATCAATTATGAACGCTATTAAAACAGCTAATAAGTATTCTTTATCCTTTTTCAAGATAGCTTCTGGCAATCTAGCAGTTTTTGATAGAAAATCTCTAGTTCCTAAATGATATAATTTAAAGAAAAGAGATGCCAAAACAGGCGGACAATATGGTCTAGTAGATTTCAAGTAATATTTTTCAGGAAAGTTTATTTTACCGAAAATTGATTCCAACTTTATAATATAAAGTTCCTTAAATAAAGGATCGAACTGTCTATAACCAAAATATGGTAATCTTTCTTTTTTAGAGTCTATTACAGTTCCATCTCCAATATTATGAGCAATTATCATATCAAATACAGGAGTAATTTTGATAGGGAGTATAGGATTAGAAATATAATTTACTCCATTACTTATTTTATAGGAAGTAATATTTTCCTGTAAAATGTAAATACTTATCTCAAGAAGATTGCACAAAGATATCCAAATTCTTAAAGGCACAAAGAAATTTTTATTACAATAATTCTCTTTAAGTATATTTTTAAAAGTATTAAAGGATATGTTAATTTTATTTTTCAATATGGTATAAGCATTTCTTTTGGTTTTATATTTTAAAAATAACTTATTTTTAATAAGAAGAAAAAGTTCAAGTTTTATTTTTACACTTACTATATCATCAAGTTCCCAAATATTTATTTCTTCCATTTAATAATATTAGAAATTTTCTTTATAAACCTGGCGCGCAAGTTTGTCGTGTCCAGTGGCCAAATGCTATTTTATTGCATTATTAACAATGTATAACTAAATTTTCAAAAAAATATATTTAAAGAACTCTACAAGTTTTTCAATCTATTTTCTATTGCATCTATCTCTCTTCTTAGTTTTGAGACATCATCATTAGCCTCTATTCTCATCTTTGGTTTTTCTTGTTTCTCAACTTTTACCTCTTGAACTTGTTGTACTTGTTTTGGTTTATGTTCTATTGGTATTTTTGGCAGTTCTCTCTCTTCTAGTCTTCTCATTCTTTTTTCTATATCTTCATATAATCTGTGCAGCATTCCTAACACTCTTGTTTTTTCCTCTCTTATTAGTTTCAGTTCAGAATGATCTTTTAGTGCTTTTGTTGCATCTATTGCTGCTCTTAATACCTGTTTTCTTAAGTATATTGGTCTATCTAATCTTGTATGTACTACTTGTTGTTTTTTTCCAGAAGTATTTGCTTCCTTTTTCTTATGAGAATGTTTAGTAGGCATTTATACCTCAAATAATTCTTGGTCTATTGATAATAATCTCTCTTTCATGTTCTGGACATCCTGTTTCCACTCTTCGATTTTTTGTTCTTCTTTTGTTTTCAGTTCATCCAGTCCTTTCAATAGATCTTCTGCATTTGCTAATTTTGCCTTTAATACTTCTATGCTTCTTAATACATCTTTATACTTGTCAATTTGTACAAATAACGGTTTTTCATCATCCATATTCTTTTGCATTGATGGACGTGTATTTTGTTGGACTGGTCTCTCTCTTTGTGGCACTTCAAAATCATCCTCTTTATCTACCTCATTTTTGATATCACTTATTGTCGGCTCGTAACTTGGAAATTCTAGAACATCTTCATGCATTGATTGATCATGCATATCTGGAAAATCTGGTAATTCAGGTAAGTCCCCCCCGTTTGATTGTGATTGATCTTGCTTCTTCTTAGTGAATAATCCCATTGTTATTCCCCCTTTTTTAATAAGTCTTTAATCGCCTCTATTAGATAAAAACTTTTCTTATTATTTATATGTAGTAAATATAATATAATATATGTAACCTCATATAAGTAGTTACAATTAGAAAGATTTATATAGCTGGGAATTAAAATGATACTATATAGTCAGCTTTAAAAGGAACATTTATAAAGCTATTTGCCCGAATTAACCAGTAAAACACCAAAAATGAAAATACCTGTAAAAAACATTGAAGAAACTTTCGAGGAAATCGCCGGTCCTGAAGGTGTACAAGTGTACAGGCTTTTAAAGAATAAGGAAGACGTCAATGAATTCAATATAGCTGAAAAATTAAAGATAACTATTAATCAGTTAAGGAATATAATCTACAAGTTCGAGAAGTACAACCTTTTGACCTCAATAAGGAAGAAAGACAGGAAAAAAGGATGGTATATCTATTTCTTCACATTAAACCCTAAACAGATTGATGATACAGTAGTTCAGCTAGTAAGAGATAAGATGAGCATTATAGAGAAGCAGTTAGACAGGGAAAAAGCTCATCAGTTCTATTTATGCCCTAATAGGTGTGTAAGGCAGACTATTGAGAATGCTATGGAAAATCAGTTCATGTGCCATGAATGCGGCTCTTTATTAGATGCAGAGAATAATGATAAGACAATAAATAAGATGCAAAAGAGGATTGAAGAATTAAATATTAAATTAAAGGAATTATCCAAATAAACTTCCAAATAATGGATATAATACCTTGCTTCCATCTAATGGTGGTATTGGTATCATATTAAATAAGAACATCCATTTATTTATCTCTTTTGTCATTAATAATATCATCATTGTCTTCTCACTGTATTTTTTCTTAGAATAATCTAATATTAGCATTGGTATTATCCAGAATAATAAATTAATAAATGGTCCTGCAAATGCTGTTAATGAAAATAGATATGGATTGCTTGTTCCTGAAATACTTACATATCCTGGTGCTATAAGCATTAATGGTGCATTTAATACTTTCATTGCTATCCCTATTATCATTCCTGTAGGCCATATCTCAAATACTGCTTTAAATCCAAATGCTAATGCTACAAACTTATGTCCTAGTTCATGGAATATCACTCCTGGTGCTGCTGCTAATACTGCTATCTTGAATTCTTCCCAGTTGAATCTTTTTAATGAAGTTAAAACATCTTTATTTGGTATCTTTATTACACCACTAAATATATATCCTACTACTAAAGTAGTTATTACTAAGTATATGATTTCTAGTGGTGTTATTATCACTTTACTCTTCAAAGCTTAATAACAAGAATACTAATCCTACTACAAATACTACTACTGGTATTCCTGCTTTTAGCATCACTAAAAAGTCTGTCCAAAACTTTGGCCATACAAATAATGCATACAATGATGCAACTATTAATAATAAGCCTACAATCATTTTTACTAATCCGCTTGCTTTCATGTGTTTTTACTCTTAAGTTCTTATTTATAAGCTTTTTTACAGTAGAAAAGAGGTATCAAAAAGTCAGCCTTACATAGAAATCATATCGAGATAAAGTCTATCACGTCTACTTGAATAATCTCTTTGACGAGGCATTTTTGGAATTTGCCAATCTCTATTCTTAATTTCTGTAACTACATCAACATATGTATGATAAGATAAATCACCCACAATATTGTCACTAGTATTTAATATGTTGATAGAATACATTAAATCTTTAATTACAGGATCTCTAGTTCCATATTCTTTCCACATCTCTCTTCGTTCTTTACTAACATCTTCTACATCACGTTTTAGATGAAGTTTTAATGTTCTAAATTTATCAGATAAAGACATCCTTCTTATTGTAGAAGGTTGTTCAGATTCCATTTCTTGTAGTCTCTGTTGTAAAGCATCCATGATATTTTATAGTAAAACTAATATATAAAGTTTACGACTAATTAACCACTGTATAAAGACAACATTCCATTCATATTTTCTTAATAGTTGTATAACCTCGTAGAAACCTTTAAAAAGCACAGGTTTTTGCTCTTATTTTATGGGATTATATAAATACTTATCAAAAGCTATCAGAAGCCATTCAACTGAAATGATACAAATTCAGAGAGAGAGAATGATTGAATGGAGAAGAGAGAATAATGTTAAGAAAATCGAGTATCCTACTAATTTAGTTTCAGCTAGAAGACTTGGTTACAAAGCTAAGACTGGTTTTATTTTAATAAGAGTTAGAGTTCCTAGAGGTGGTAAAGCACGTCCTAGTATCAGACATGGTAGAAGATCTGCTCATTCAGGTCAAAGATTAGTTTTCGCTAAAGGTTATCAGAGAGTAGCTGAAGAGAGAGCTAACAAACAATATCCTAATCTTGAAGTTTTAAATTCTTACAAAGCAGGTATGGATGGTGTTCATTATTGGTTTGAGGTTATAATGTTAGATCCTTATAATCCTAATGTTGCTAATTCACCTACTGTTGGATGGATTTCAAATGGTAAGCATAATGGTAGAGTTTATCGTGGATTAACTTCTGCAGGAAAACGCAATAGAGGATTAGGAAATAAAGGACAAGGTGCTGAAAAACTAAGACATAGTTTAAGAGCTCATGATAAGACTGGTAAGTAAGTTCTTATATTACCTTTAATTATTCTTTTTTATGATTAAAACTTTAGTTACTAGCTATAATAATCCAGATCTTGATGGTTCTGCTTGTTCTTTTGCTTATGCTGAATTCCTGAATAAGACTAACACAGAGATTATAGCAGCAGTATTTGGCAAGATTCATCGTGAGGCAGAGTTTGTTTTTAATAAGTTTAATATTACTCAAATGCAAGACGCTGATGATTTAAGAAATTTAGAAAATTATAATTTTATTCTTGTTGATTCTTCTGATCTTAAGGGTATTTCAAGAAAGATTATTCCAAATAAGGTTATTGAAGTAATTGATCATAGAAAAATTAATGATTCTTATATGTTCCAGAATGCTAAAGTTCAGATTGAATTAGTTGGTTCCTGTGGTACTTTGATTGCTGAAAAATTTTATAATAATAAAGTTGATATCTCTAAAGAATCTGCTATTTTATTATATTCTGCTATTATTTCTAATACTATTAATTTTAAGGCTAATGTTACAACTGATCGTGATCGCAATATGGCTTCTTTTTTAAAGTCTAAATTAGATCTTCCTGATGATTATGCTCATGAGATGTTTTATTTTAAATCTAGATTTAATACTTCTTTGAAAGAGACTATTATTCATGATTTTGCTTATTTTAATTTCTCTGATAAGAATATTGGTATTGCTCAGTTAGAGATTGTTGATGTTGATAATTTTATTAAAAATAATTTAGGAGAATTGAATACTATTCTTAATAATCTAAAAAATGATAGAAAATTTGATTTTATTTTTTTAAGTTGTATTGATATTGAAGCAGGTTTTAACACTTTTTTAGTTATAGATGATAGTTCTAAAAGTTTAGTTGAGAATTCTTTAAATATTAAATTTAATAATAACATTTGTAAAATATCAGGCATAATAATGAGGAAAGAGATAACTCCTAAGTTGAAAGAATTTTTAGAAAGATAATACTAATAACAAACATATGTTTCTTCTTCTGGTAATGGTTTATACTTTAGTTTAGGACCATTTTTAGAAATTTCTTTTAATGCTTCAACTAATATATCAATATCTTTTTCTGTATTGTGTATTCCTATGCTTGCTCTTACTATCCCATAAGAAGCTAACCTATTGCCTTTTTTTATTTGCTCTTCTATTTTATTCTGTTCTTTATCATTAATATTAAACCATCTTCTTACTAATCTATGATTACATATTGTTCCAGCTCTTGTCTCTATCCCATATTCATTTTCCAATATAGAAGATAATAATGCATGATGACAATCTTTAAGATTGAAAGTAAATGTTCCTATTCTATCTTCTTCTAGATATGTTTCTGGTTTAACATACAAAGTTATTCCTGGAACTGTTCTTAACTTCTCTACTGCATAATCTATTAATTTTCTTTCATGATTAATAATATTATTCCATCCTGTATTCATTATTGTTTTACAACTTGCTGATGTTGCTATTATTCCTGTAACATTCCAAGTTCCAGTCTGATGTCTTAGTTCCGAAGGTGACCAGATTACACCTGTTTCATTTATCATGTCTATTGAACCTCCGCCAGGATCTACAGGTGAAGTTTCTAAAATTTTCTTGGGTAAAGCTAAAACGCCTAATCCAAATGGGGCATATAATTTATGTGAAGAGAAAGCTAATGTGTCTATATTATCATTTTTCATATCAATTTTCCTATGTGGTGCTAATTGTGCTGCATCTACAAATAATAGTGCATTATGTTTATGTGCTATTTTTGAAATCTTTTTTATATTGGGGATATATCCTGTTAAGTTTGAAGCTCCAGTTATTGTTATTAATTTTAAGTTCTTGGAATATTTTTTTGCTTTATTTTCTAGATCTTTATAGTCTATTGAACCATCATCAAAAGAGTTTATATAAATAGTTTTACAACTGCCAAATTTCCATGGTAAGTTGTTTGATGTATGTTCAATGAATGAAGTTAGTACTACATCATTTTTACTGAATTTTAATAATCTTGATAATAGGTTTATTGCATTGCTTGTATTTGATGTGAAGATTAATTCTTGATCTTCTCTTAGATTTAGGAATGTTTTTATTGTTTTTATTGCTTCAGTTGCTTTTTTATATGTTATATTAGCATGAGGTCCAGCTCCCCTATGTAATGCCCCATAAGTTTGTAAAAATTCATTAACTTCTTTTAAAGTTTCTTTAAATGGTGGTGTTGTGGCTGCATTATTCAGCATTATTATTTTTTTAACACTTCCATTCTTTAATTTTATAGAGTTATTTGTTCCAATGACTTCTGGAAGTATATTTTTCATATAATTCAACAATAAACAAGATTTATATCCCTTATTATCCAACTAGTAGGTTCATTTCTTATGTTTTAACTCTTCTAAATACTCATCTGCTTCCATTGCTGCCATGCATCCTGCTCCTGCTGCTGTTACTGCTTGCATATATCTATGGTCACTTATATCTCCTGCTGCGAATACTCCTTCTACTGATGTTTTTACATTATGTTTCACTACTATATATCCATTGTCTAGTTCTATTTGCCCTTTTAAGAAATCTGTGTTTGGTTTGTGTCCTATTGCTACAAATGCTCCATCAATTTTTAGTTCTTCTATTTTTCCTGTTTTTACATTTTTTAATTTTAAACTCTCTAATTTATTTTTACCAATGAATTCTTCTATTGTTGTGTTCCATATGAATTTCATGTTTTTAGTATTTAGTGCTCTTTCCTGTAATACTTTTTGTCCTCTCATCTCATCTCTTCTATGTATTAAAGTAACAGTCTTGCACATCTTAACTAAATGTAATGCCTCTCTTAGTGCTGTATCTCCTGCTCCTATTACACAAACATCTTTATTCTTAAAGAACATTGCGTCACATGTTGCACAAGCTGAAACTCCTTTTCCTATTAGTTTTTTCTCACTCTCTATACCTAGCCATTTAGCTGATGCTCCAGTTGCTATTATCACTGATTTTGCATCATATGTTTTTTCATCTGTATTCAATTTGAATGGTTTTTTCTTGAAATCTACACTAATTACATCTTCTGTTATGAATTCTACTCCAAATGATTTTGTATGGTCTATCATTTTCTCCATTAATTCTGGTCCTTGTATATTTTTATAACTTGGAAAATCCTCTACATCTGTTGTTATCATTAACTGTCCTCCAGGTTTGCTTCCGGCTAATACACATACTGATAGATTTGCTCTTGCTGCATATATTGCTGCTGTCAATCCTGCAGGTCCTGATCCTATTATTACTACATCATAAGAATTTTTCATAAGAATTATAATTTATAGTACCTATTTAAATTTTTTTATGCGAAATTTTCTCTTATTGGCATGTTTCTTTTATGTTCTCTTATTAAGAATGGTTCTAGTTTTTTTCTTCCTATAGCTAAAAAATCTTTAGGGTTTAGTATATCATTAGGGACATCATCATCTGTTGGATATAAGACTCCAGCCCCATTATAAACAACAAATGGTAGATCATCTCTTAATAAATAAGCTACCCACATTGTGTATGTTCTTCCACTACATGTAGCTATTGCATATTCTTTTAATGGTGGATATTGTTCTTTTACTCTTCTCTCTGCATCTGTATTTTTTCTCATTCTTAACGGTGCACCGCTAATCTCTGCTAATAATTCAGTTCTTCTCTTATTTTTGTCTATTAAACTTTTTAATCTTGCACCTGTCTCTTCTAGTTTAATATTATAAATTTGAAATCCTTCTTGATCTTCATAAACTATTGATCTGGTTTCAGCTTCTAGTTTTTGATAAGCATTCATTTTTTCTTCTAATATTTTGCTTAATTCATTTGCTGGAACATAATCTTTTGGTGCCATTGAAGTAATTTTTATTCTATCAATTTCTCTTTCTAATTCACTAATTCTTGTTGTATGTCTCTCATTGAATATTACTTCATAATCTCTTAATGCTCTTACATATAGCATTCTATCAATTGTTGTTCCTATCACCACTAATCTTGTATCAATACCAATATTATCTTCTGAATCTACTACTACATATTCTATATCTTCTAATTTAAAATCTCCTTTTAATCTCTGTCTCCCTCTCTGTTGTGTTGTTGATAGCTTTTCATCTGTTATTTGGGCTAATACTGCCTGTTCAAGTGTTGGTAATAGTTGAAATGCTTGATAGTTTTCCATTTTTAGAAACAATTTTAGTAATGATTTTTCTTATTTAAACAGATACTATATAGTCTATATAAAAAAGGAAATAGTTATTAATATTAAAAAGGTGATTATCCTATGCTATCTAAAGTTAATGTTTATTGTGATGGTGCTTCTAGAGGAAATCCAGGAAGATCTTCTATTGGCGTTGTTATTTATGATTCCGATATGAATATTATTGAAAGATATAAAGAATTTATTGGTAAGAATACTAATAATTTTGCTGAATATAGTTCTCTGATTAAAGCTTTAAAATTAGCTTCTAAATTTACTGATAATGAGGTTAATGTTTTTATGGATTCTGAATTAGTTGTTAAACAGTTATTAGGTAAATATAAAGTTAAACAAGTTCATCTTAAGATTTTATTTGATAAAGTTAAAATTAATGAAAAATTGTTCTCTAAAGTTAATTATAAGAATGTTCCTAGAGAAAATATTTATCAACAAGAAGCAGATAAGTTAGCTAATGAGGCTTTAGATTCTTAATAATGCTTTTTTGTATCTTCTGCATGTGAAAAGAATGAAACATTGCAGTTTATCATTTTTTCATAGAATTCTAGTTCATGTCTTTTCTTTTTTGATTCAAATAATATCATTCCTAATCCTTCCCAGAATAAGAACCATCCTCCCGGCTCTAATAATATTATCAAGAAATTCAACAATAGGCTATGCTCTTCATAATAAAAGAGTATGAATGTTGCTATAATCATTAGCATAATGCCTGTTATTGTAAAAGCTGCTCCTTTTTGCATTAATTTAATTTTTTCATCATGCAATAGTTTGTAATGTTTATGAAAATGAACTAACAGCCTTTGTTTGATAATATTCTCATAATTTTTATCTCTCCCTTTTAATGGGAGGCAGAATTTTATATTTTTTAATTCTCCTTTCTTTTTTTCTATACTTGCTTTTCTTGTTTCTAGTAAAAAATCATCTGATAAAGTTCTTACAGAATAGTTTCTATGATCAAAGTCTGAGAATAGATCATTATATCCATTAAGCCATAGATTTATTTCTGCTGCATTATCTTCCTCTTTCATAAGAAATTATTTGTTAAAATGAATTTATAAATATTGCTTATTTTGGTTCTGTAACTTAAAAGGTTGATGAATTATTGGATAGATAGTTTTTTAAGCATAAAATTATTGATTAGTTTTATGAATAGAAACCAATGGTTAGTACTAAGCATAGGATTATTTTTAGCTGGTTCAATTTTAGTGAATTTTTCAATGTTTTGTGGTGGGTTTACTGATGAATTATTAACATCTTGTATGATACAAAGGTACGCTTTTGGCATCCCATCTATAATCATGGGTATATTAGGAGTCTTGTTTTTTATTATAGCATTGTTAGAACCTAAAAAGAAGAACTTAGATTAATCAAACTTAACCATTTATTCTGTCCTAGTTTTAATTCTATTAAGCTTTTCTGTGCTGGTGTTGTATTTATTCCTTGATGTATTCTTATGTAATTATACCACACTATTAGTAAATCTAGTATTGCTATTGCTGAATACTCTCTTTTTAGTCCACGCATTACTTTTACTCTTTCTCTTATTGTTCCTTGAACTCTCTCAATAATATTGTTTCTTTTATCCTTATCAGCTTTTAGTCTAGTATAACATTCTCTGTCTTGACTTTTCTTTTTCTTTCCCCATGTTTTACGATATGCTTTCATGTATGCTGGAAGTTTATCAGTAAATAATTTTATTGGTGGTTGTTTTACTTTCATGAAGAACTTTCTAGCTTCTTTACTGCTTCTCTTAGTTGAATAATGAGTAGCTACCAAAAACCTTGTTCTTGCATCTACAATATCCCAATAATAGTTCTGTTCACCTTTACATTTTATGAATATCTCATCAGCATGATATACTCTGCTTAATTGAGGTTCTAAATTGTCTGTAAAAGATTTTATTAGTTTACTATACTTTATTAGCCATCTCCATACACTCATATGGCTCACTCCTTGAGGAGTAAACTGTCTAACATGACTTCTTATCTTTCTAAGGCTCATTCCATTAAAATACAAATCCAAACAAGATGTAATAAGTTCTTTTGATTTTCTCATATGATAAAAACCATCATTCAAAGTAAAGAACCTTTTACATTCTTTGCACTTATAACGTTGCTTAATTCCGTTAAGTGTTTGCCTTTTAGACCATTTAACAATACTCTTAGAACCACAAAACCTACATTGTATATTCTCTTCCATAGAATATTATGGTACCGCCAGTTTATATATCTTACGGTACCATAATTATGGCGCAAAATACAACTTTATCTTTTATATAACTTATTTATCGTCTATTAACATTTTGCGCAAAACAAAGATTTAAATAGAAGAAAGGCTCTATTTTTAGCATGACATGGGTAAAGCCAAAGGGACATTCTAAATCAAGAATCAATTGGGCAGGAGATGTTTTAATTAATACTGAATCCACTGAAGAAGAAAAAATACTTGCAATAGAAATATTAGACAATTGGAGAGCAATACACAGTTATCCAATGCACATTTTTAAGAAAAGATTAAAAGAAAAATCTCGACTTTTAGATAAGAACCTATTAACTGTTCAAAGACTTAAACGTGTTACTGCTATTCTAAATAAACTAAAAAGAACGCAAACAAGTACTATGAATCTTTCACAGATGCAAGATATTGGCGGTTGTAGAGCCGTCTTGTCTAACGTTGCCCTAGTGAGGGATTTACACGAGAAGTATTACTTAAAGGAAAATTTTAAGCATAAAAAAATGAAAACACAGGACTATATCTCTAATCCAAAAAATGATGGTTATAGAAGTCTTCATTTAATTTATAAGTATAATACTGATAGAAAAGGAAAAAAATACTATAATGGATTACTTATAGAAATTCAGATAAGGTCAAGGTTACAACACCTTTGGGCAACAGCAGTTGAAACAGTTGGCTTCTTTACAAGACAGGCAATTAAATCTAATGAAGGACATCCAGATTGGGCAGAATTTTTTAAATTGATTAGTTCAGCATTTGCTAAAATGGAGAATTGCCCATATGTTCCAGATACTCCACAAGATGAAAAAGAATTATATACTAAAATAAAAGAAAAAGAAAAAGCATTGAAAATTATAGATAAATTAAAAGCATGGACAAATACAATGAGACTTTTAGATGAAAAGATTAAAGCTAAAGATAAACATAAGGTAGAGTTTTTCTTACTAGAATTAGATATTGTTGGTAGAAAATTAGGAATTTTAACCTATACAAAGGAACAAGAACAAAAAGCTATAGATGATTACTCTGCACTCGAAAAAAGACATAGTGGTGCGAAAGACTATGATGTAGTACTTGTCGGGGCAGATACAAGTAAGGATTTGAAAAAAGCTTACCCTAATTATTTTTTAGATACTGGAGACTTCTTAATTTATCTCCAAAAAATTATTAACAAATATTAATACTATTCTTTATCAATAATTATTCTGTGATTTTCAATCCTTGCTTTAAGTTCTTTTCCAAAAAAGTTGGACTGTTCTACAATATCTTTAGGTAAATTCAGAATATACTTTGAATATTCTTTATTGTCTACCTTCTTTGATAGTACCTTTATTATTTTCATAATCATTTAATGTACAACCAGTATTTATATTTTTCTGTACCATAAAAAATTTTTAAGTTTTTCATCTATCAACCTTTTAAGTTACAGAACCCTTATTTTAAAGTTTATTCTGCTATTAAGTTTCCGTATCCCATTCCCATTGAGCATGAGAATTTGTATGTTCCTGGTTTTTTTATTGTTAGTTCCAATGTATCTGTGCTTGATATTAAATACTCCGATATTCCTAAACTTCTTATTGTGAATGCTCTATAGCATCCTGTTACACTGTCATCTAATGTTATGCTTATTTTCTGTCCTGCTTTTACTCTTATCTGATTTGGATAATAATTATAGTTCTTGAAACCTATTACAATATTTTGCACATCAGCTGTTTCTTCATTTATATTATTTTCATTGACAGGAATTTCTTTTTCAGTATTAGTGAATATAAAATATCCTCCTATTATTATGATTATTATTATGCCTAATATTACTGTTGTATTCTTCATTGGAATATTCCACCTCTTGGGCCGTAGATTATTATCCATGTTGTTATTGAGATTAATACTATTGTAAATATTATTGTAAATAGGTGATCATCTTTTTTCTCTCTCTCAGTTTCTTTTGTCTCATTATATACCATGTAATTTAGTTTTATCATTATTATTGAACTTATTATAAATATTAGTATTCCAGCAGTTTTTAGATGGTCATTTAATAGCATGACTGATGTCATTGCTCCCATCAATCCTCCCATGAATCCTGCCATTATTCCTTCCATTGATCCCATTATCCCGCAGGATTTTCCTGTCCATACCCCTATTATTATTCCTATTATTACACCTAAGAATCCTCCGTAGAACATTCCATTTGTTGAAGCAACATAAAATCCTATTAAAAATGATGATAACATGCCTAATGTCATTCCTATCATCATCCCGCTCATGCATGGGAATTCTTTGTATGCTCTTACCTGTCTTATTGCAGGTGTTATTATTGCATAGCTTAAAGCACTAAAAAATAAATAAAATCCATATTTTGGTATTATGCTCTCTATTGTTTTTAATTTCAGATAATATGCTATAAATAAGAAGATGAATGATGTTAATAAAGAATAGAACATTGTTATTAGTAATTCTCCCTCTACTCTATTGCCGTTTAATTCTTTTACAAAATTTTTGAATGCCATTTTAGATTTTTTTCCCTCTCAATAGATTTGCATTGACTACTACTGTTATGCTTGATAATGCCATTGCTGCCTCAGCTACTACTGGATGTAATAATCCTGATAATGCTAATGGTATTGCTATTACATTATATGCAAATGCCCAGAATAAGTTCTGTTTTATTTTTTTGAATGTTTCTTTTGATAGGTTTATTGCCTGTACTACTCCTATTAATGATCCTCTCGCTAATACTAAGTCTCCTGATTCTATTGCTATGTCTGTTCCTGTTCCCATTGCGATTCCTACATTGCTCTGTTTTAGTGCTGGTGCATCGTTTATTCCATCTCCAACAAATGCCACCATCCCGTATTGTTGTAATTTTTCTATCTCTTTTGCTTTGTCTTCTGGTAATACGTTTGCTATGACTTTACTTATTCCTGCCTGTTTTGCTATTGCTTTTGCTGTATTTTCATTATCTCCTGTTATCATTATTGTTTTATATCCTCTCCTCTGTAATGCTTCTATTGCTATTTTTGAATCATCTTTTATTGCATCAGCTACTGTTATTATTCCTATGATCTTTTTATTTTCTGCTACTATCATTGTTGTCTTACCATCATTTTCATATCCTGTTATTTTTTCTTCATACCCTTTTAGTGAGATTTTATTTTCATTCATTAATGTCCTGTTTCCTATTAGATAATTTTTATTTCCTATGCTTCCCTCTAGTCCTCTCCCTCTTAATATTTTGAATTTCTTTACTGTTTTATAATTTTTTAAATTTGCTTTGTTGACTATTGCTTTTGCTATTGGATGCTCGCTTAATTTTTCTAATGATGCTGTTATCTCTAAGAATGTTTGTTCTTTTATTTTTGTGTATATATCAACTACTTCTGGTTTTCCTTTTGTTATTGTTCCTGTCTTGTCAAATACAACGAATTTTATCTCTTTCATTGTCTGTATTGCCTCTCCTTTTCTGATTAATATCCCTCTTCTTGCTCCCATTCCTGATCCTACTGTTAATGATATTGGTACAGCTAATCCTAAAGAACATGGGCATGCTATTACTAATACTGCAACTCCTATTCCTATTGCTTTGCTTAAATCGTTGGTAAATAAAAACCATCCTATGACTGATAATAATGCTAGTATCAATATTATTGGTACAAATATGCTTGTGACTTTATCTGCTAGTCTCTGTATTGGTACTTTTGTTCCTTGTGCCTCTTCTACTAGTTTTATTATATGCGCTAAGAATGTATCTTTTCCTATTTTTGTTGCTTTTATATATAATATTCCATCCTGGTTTATTGTTGCCCCTATTACATTGCTTTTTATTGTTTTTTCTGTGGGCATTGATTCACCTGTCACCATTGATTCATCTACTGCGCTTGCTCCCCTGATTACTATTCCATCTGTTGGTATTTTCTCTCCAGGTTTTATGATTAGTATATCTCCTATTTTTACCTCTTCTATTGGTATTTCTATTTCCTCTTTTCCTCTTAGTATTCTTGCTTTTTTTGCTCCTAGTTCTAATAATTTTTTTATCTCTTTTGTCGCTCTTCCTTTTGCTCTTGATTCTATGTATTTTCCTGTGATGAATATTGACATTATTGCTGCTGCGACTCCTGAATAATCATCTAGTATTCCAAATAATGCAAATATTCCTGTAGCATATGCTATTAGTGTTCCTAATGCTATCAATGAATCCATATTGAAATAAAATGTATAGAATCCTCTTAGTCCGCTTTTTATTGTACTGAATCCGAATATGAATATTACTGGGAATCCTAATATTAGAAATAATGTTAGTGTTATAGTCTCATTTACTATTTCTATCTGGAATATTCTTGTTATTATCATCAATAGCATTATAGGAATTCCAAATATCCATGTCCCTATTAGTTTATTTTTCCAGAAGTTTATCTCTTCATCTTCTTGCTGCATCTCATGTTCTTCATGATTCATTTTATTCATACTCCAGTTTTGTTGCTGTATATCCCGCTTTTTTTACTGCATTTTTTATATCTTCTTCTTTGACATTGTCTTCAATTTCAGCATATCCTTTTTTCATTATCACATTTACTCTTATATTTTTTATTCCGTTTATTTTAGATAGGCTTTTCTCTATATTTGAAGCACATGATGCACAATGCATTCCTTGTATGTAGATTACTATTTTTTTCATTTTTTTCCACCCAATTGTTTAATTAACCAAATTATAAACAATATTAGAGCTGCTGCAAAAAGAGTCATTAATAACCATCCAAATAATGGCATATATCCAAATCCTGAATAAAATCCTCCCATCATCCCATAGTTTCTAAAACCCATCATTCCATAACCTCCAAATAATGGTATTATAAATATTAAGATTATTGTTAAAATAATTATTATTGTCACGTTTTCATTTTTCATTTTTATTCCTTATTTTTTATATTAAATGCTGTATGTATCCAGCACCATCCTATGAAACTCTCTATTAATGCTATTATTCCAATAATTGTAATTATCCAGTTTATCCATATTGTATTAAATTCTGGTCTGAATGGTCCTAATAGCCAGAATGCTAAAGCAAATCTTAATACCCTGTCAGTTTTTCCTAAGTTTTTTTTCATTTTTTTACCTCTTTGTTTTTTGTTTTACCATGCAGTATATGCACGCAATATTGTGACATGTGTTCATCTATTAGCTCCATCAATGGGTTTATTGTCTTTTTGTTTAGTTTATAATATCTGTATTTTCCTTCTATCTCTGATTTTACAAAACCACATTTTTTTAATCTTGCTAGATCATGTGATACTGCTGTCTGATTCATTCCTAATTCTTTGATTATCTGTGTAACATTCTTTTTTTCTTTTCTCAGCATATTTATTATTCTTAGTCTTGGTTCTGACACTAATGTTCCAAAGAATATTTTATAGCTTCCGTAGATATCTTTCTCACTAAGACAATGTTCATGTGATTTTCCCAGCATATTTTTAGTTATCATATGAGAAAGCGATACATATAAGTATTTAAAGTTTATTATAAAAAATAGTATTATTTAATTACATTATTTTATGATAATTGTGCAAAAACAACTCTCTGAAAATGTTTTGTAATCTCAGTGCTTTTTTGAGTGTGTTTTTTCTCCTGACATCCAGATATTTTTGATTATATGGCTCGTTTTCCATGTTTTTTACTCCTTCTTTGGTTTTCCGAAGATATAAGCTCTGTAGTCATGTTGTTGCCAAAACCCAAAATTTATAAATAAATCACAATATCGAGGTTATAGACGCCAAGGTTTTGTTGCCTTTGCTTTTTTCTGTTTGTTTAGTTCTTTTGAACCTTATTGGATTGTTTTATTTCATCTGAGCATTTTGTTTGTGCCAGATATTTTTGTGCTACCATGTTTACTTTTGTCAACAAGCTATAATGCTTGTAAAATGTTTTATAAGACTATAATGGATATAAAGTATTTAAGCTCTTCCAAGTTTTTTGTAACCTTGGTGCCATTGTATATAAAATAACAGATGCTATTGAGAAGTGGTTTTTTGTATAGCAACATTTAAATAATGTTCAAACTCTATTTTTATATGGCTAAAAAAGTAAAAGTAAGTGAAGATGAAATGTATGCAACAATCATGGCTAAGATTGGTGAATTAAAAAAATCTGTTGAAAAATTTGAAGAAAATTTTAGAAAATATGGTAGATCAATGTTAGGTCCCGCTGCATCTGGGCAATCAGCTGAAATAGTTAAAGGTCAAGCAAGTAGCATAGCAGTTCAAGCCGCAGAATTTAGTGATTACGTGCAAGAGGTTAAAGTTATAAATCCCCATTTGGATAATTAGTTCTATATTTTTATGTTTTCATGTTTGTGGTCTTGTTTGTTCTACAAAGTTTATATAGTAAATTTCCCAATAATCTAATAAGTTAAAAAAATGAAAGGTGAAACAAAGAAAACAAAAATTTAGAAAAAAATAGAAGAGAATGTTCCTTACAAGACATTTAATACTTGTAGAACAAAAGACCTCACATAGCGTTAATTTTATAAATAAAACCAAATCCGTAGGTTACAGACGCCAAGGTCGCCTAACCTGGTATGGCACAGGATTGCTATAATAGTTTTGCAATCATCCTGCGTCCGCAAGGACTTGGGGGTTCAAAAATCATTTAAAGCACTATCAAGAATTAAGCTGTAAATGTTTGATAGTCCCCCTCTTGGCGTTTTTCTTTTTATATAACGCCTGTTTTGGTAGAACGTTTACTTTTTAAGTAACGCCCAAGGGAGAACGTTGGTATGATGTTTTTGTTCTTAATTTGTGTGCACGTTGTACGTGCAGACATTATATATTGTTAAAACAGAGTTTTTCATAGGAGAAAAAATGCTTGAGAAAAACTGTTTATATATTCATAAAAAGTAATAAATATGGGTATTCTTATATTATTCTTATGAAGTATTATTTATTGTTAGTTTTTATAGTTGTTTTTCTAGTTTCTTGTAGCAATAATAATTTAAAAAATTTTAGTTATTGTCAGGGAGATAATGATACTAATGAATATATTGAGTTTTCTTGTCAGAAGGTTGTTAATAATTCCTGTATTGTTTCATTAAGTGATTATAAGCCTTGTAATCTTACTGATTTAACTTTTGTTGTTGTTGGTTATAGTTCCTTGAATCCTTCTCAGGGTAATTTTATTAATATTAGTGCTTTTGTTGTAAGTAGAGGTCCTTCTTTTAATGATAATTTTGGTATTTCATTTTATGTTAATATTTCTTATCCTGATGGATCTGTTGTTAATGAATTAATTTCTAGACAAGAACATAGTATAGTAAAAGTTTCTAATGAATCATTATGGGGTAGTAATACAGTTTGGAAAGATTATGAAGGATATCATTATGGTGAGAATGGTTTTGTAATGATAAATGCTTCATATAAAATAAAAGGTTATGGTTTTCATCAGTTTTATGAAGTGTTAGATGAAGATAATAAGATAATTGAAGCTAATGAAAATAATAATTTTTATTCTAGAAAAATGTTCGTTAATCCAGTAAGTGCTTTTATTAATATTACAGGTGTTTTTAATGATTATAATAAAACTGGTAGTATTGATAAGAATGTTTTTGATTATTTAAAAAAGGTAGTTTATTGTAATAGTATTATTGATTGTGATATTAACACTTTTTTTATTACTAAAAAAGAGATTAAAAAAATTAAGGATTATTTAATTATAGATATTAATTTTACAAAGCCTTCTAATGAAGAATTTTCTGTTATGATAGATAATTTTTTTAATAATACTTATTGTTTTAATAAAGCCGATAATAAGTTATGGTATGATGAATATTATAAGATAGATAATCCATATAGGTATGAAGAAGTTGATATTGGAAGGATTTATGATAATAATTGTAATGATTTTAATATTTCATATAAAGATACAATTTGGCGTTATAAGAGACTTTCTCCAAATCCAGGCTTAACTCTTATGAAGATAGAAAGTAATATTACACAATCAATATTGATTAATGCTATAAATTATTATAATAAGAATACAATATATAATATGGTCTTGAATTATTCAATATTTAAAGTTAATGATAATTATATAATACACACTATAGAGACAGATGCTATTACTATTAAGGATAAAAGATTGTGTTATGATAGTCCATTATTTTATGAAGTATATAAAGTTAATAAGGAAGATAAAATATTAACAAGGATTAATACAGTATATACAAATGAAACAATTAATAATTGTGATAAAAAAGATATCACTCCAACGCTTAATAATATAAAGTTTTCTTATAATCTAAGTATAATAAAATGTCCAGAGTTCACAGATGTAAAAAAGATTAATTTAATTGGAGATGAGTATATAGAACTATTAGAACAACAAGGGGATAACCTATTTGATAATATGCTTGATTACACAATTAATGGTAACAATGTAGAATTATGGACTGCTGCTGGGAAAGGAACACCATGTAATAATGTTAAATACTATATATCAAAAGAAAAAAATGACATTCACATAAATAGAGAAGATTTAGGATATGAAGGTGCATGTGTTCAAGTAGTTAGCAGTGATTGTTTGGATATTAAAATGACATTACCTATAGGAAAATATAATATTTATATGATAAGTATGAATAAATCAATAGAAATAAAATGAAGAATTCTCTAAAGACTTTCTCTGAAACTGCAGAGACTATTGAAGAAGTTAAGGTTATATATGAAAAAATAGAAAAAGAAAAAATATTATGGAAACAAGCGAAACTATAATTTAGTCATGGTTCTAATAAAGTTCATTTGAGTTTTTAGAAAATTATTCAATATTTTTACAGTTAAGTATTTAAACTCTTATACCTATTATATCTTTATGAAAACTAAGAGAACTTTTAATGTTGTTATAGAGCAAGGAGAAGATGGTTATCTCATTTCTAGTGTAGTTGAACTTCCTGGTTGTCATACTCAAGCTAAAACATTAGATCAGTTGATGGAAAGAACAAAAGAGGTTATATCATTATACCTAAAATGCAAAGATCCTGTAGATACAGAAGTTAAGTTCATAGGTTTACAGAAAGTAGAAGTCGAGGCTTAGATAATGAATAAAGTTCCACTCTTGACAGCAAGAGAAGTGATTAAAATTCTTAAGAAAATGGGTTTTGAATTAAAAAGACAGGAAGGAAGTCATATGTTTTTTGAACATCATGATGGAAGGACAACAACAATACCAAACCATCCTGGAGAAGAATTAGATCGTGGATTATTAAACAAAATAATCAAGCATGACCTACAAGTAACAAGAGAAGAATTTATGGGATATGTATAATTTTAGTTCTTGCTACTTTTTGGCAGCATCGTTATTTTTATATATTACTTAAACTATATTTGTTATTATGAAAAGTCTCTGTATTAATCATATGTTTTAAGAACCGATGCATTATACCTGGCTTTCCCTCTTGGCGTTTTTCTTTTTATATAACGCCTGTTTTGGTAGAACGTTTACTTTGACATTCTAAACCAATAAATACAAAAGTTTTATATAGTTAGTAAGATATATCTTACTTGTGGAAGCTGAGATTGATATAACAACAATGAGTTCTAAGGGACAGATAGTTATACCTAGTAGTATGCGTAAAGATTTTGAAGAGGGAGAAAAGTTTATTATAATAAAGAAAGATAAGAAGTTTATTCTTAAAGAACTTAAATCGTTAAGCAAGACTTTAGAGGAAGACTTAATTTTTGCTAAAAGAACTGAAGAAGCTTTAGAAAGACATTCTAAGGGACAGTTTAAATCAAGCACTAAAGAAGATTTTTTGAAAGAACTTGACAAATGGTAGTTGAACATATAGATAGAGATATTCATTTCGAGAAATTATTCCAAAAATTAGATGGTTCAATTAAAGATAAAGTGAAGAAGCAGATAATAAAGATTATTGAAAATCCAGAAATTGGAAAACCAATGAGGTATACAAGAAAAGGAACTAGAGAGGTGTATGTTAAACCTTATAGATTATCATATCTTTATTTAGAAGAGGAAAATAAGATAATATTCCTAGATTTATACCATAAGGATGAACAATAGGTTTTTGTTTTTTTAGAAATTCTTTAATATCTTTTTAACTTCTTCTACAAATGTTTGTGCTTCCTCTTCTGTATTATACAGGTATAGTGATGCTCTTACGCTTCCATCTATTTTTCTTGAATTATACCAGCTGTGCACACAATGTCTTCCGCTTCTTGTTAATATGTTCTTTGAACTATCTAATATGTTTGCTATATCATGATTATTCATTCCTTTTATATTGAATGAGTATATTGAACTTCTTTTCTCAGCTTCTTTTGGTCCTATCAGTTCTATTTTATCACTATCTAATCCTTCTGTTATTATCTTATTTAATTTTATCTCATGTTTTTCTATTTTTTCTAATCCTATTTTTTTCAAGTATATTATTGCCTCTCCTAATCCTATTATTCCTGCATAATCCTGCAATCCTGCTTCATATTTCATTGGTAATTCTTCTATTGTATATGAATCATATGTTGAATCAGTAACTGTGCTTCCACCTACATTATATTGTTCATTTTCTTCTAATAATTCTTTTTTTCCGTATAATATTCCTGTTCCTGTTGGTCCTAGCATTTTATGTCCTGAAAATAATAAATAATCTATATCTAAGTCTTTTACATCTATCTCTTTTGATGGAGCTAGTTGTGCTGCATCTGCTATTATTTTTATATTTTTTTTATGCAGTATTTTTGTTATCTCTTTTATTGGGTTTGTAACTCCATCTATGTTTGATCTATACACTATTGATGCTATTTTTGTTTTTTCTGTTATTGAATCTTCTAAATTCTCTATATTGAATGTATTATCAGGATTTGTTTTTATTATCTTTAATTTTATTCCTTGTTTTCTTAATTTTAGCCATGGTATCAGGTTTGAATTATGTTCTTTGTCTGTTATTAATACCTCATCCTCTTTTTTTAGCCCTATTGTATCTGCTAAGAGATTTATTCCCTCTGTTGTATTTCTTGTGAATATTATCTCTTCCTGTTTTTTTGCATTTATGAATTTTTTAACTTCCTCTCTTGTCTTATTTACTTCAGTTATGACTCTTTCTGCTAGTTGATGTGAACTTCTTCCAGAACATGCTGTATACTCTTTATAATACTCATTTATTTTTTCTATTACCTGCACTGGCTTTAATGACATGCATGCACTGTCTAGATATATTATTTTATTATTTAATATTGGAAAATCTTTTCTTATCTTGTTTACATCATATCCTAGTATCATTTAAGTTCCTCATCTATTATATTCTTGAATGTCCTATATGGTTTTGGTCCCACTATTACTTTGTCATTTATGAAGAATGTCGGTGTCCCTCTTACTCCTGCTTTTAATCCTATCTCATTATCTTTATCTGTCTCATTTTTATATTTCTTTGTTTCTAGGCATGTATTATATTGTTCAGTATCTATTCCTAATAATAATGGTATTTCATCAAAGAATTTTTCAGTCTGGTTTTCTTGTTGTTCAAATACTAGTTCATGATATTTTTCATATGCATTTTGTTCTAGTACGCAGTTTGACGCTAATGCTCCTATTATACTATAATTATGATGTGGTATATAGAATGTCTTGAACTGTAAGTTTACTCTTCCTTTATAATTTTCTAATACTTGTTTTACTGTCTCTTCTGCTTTTTTTGTATATGGGCATGAATAACATCCGAATTCTATTATTGTTAATTCAGCATTTTTATCTCCAATTATTGGATCATCTTCCTCTATTGTTGGTAATATAATATCTTTCTGTGTCTTAGTATCTATCTCTGATGTCTTGCTGTTTGCTCCTGTTGGGTCTAGCATGCAGAATCCTGTGTTTTCTGGCCCGTTGCAGTTTCCATATTCTATATAATTATATATTCCTATTCCTGTATAATATAGACTTGCTAAAAATAATAATAGTATTATGAATGAGAATATTTTATAATTATTATAGAAAAATGAAGCTGTTCTTGGTGATTTCTTCATCACTTTTCCTGTTATTGTAGATTTTATTCTCTCATCCAATCCTGATTGACATTTTCTTAATGTTGCTGTCTTGAATAAGCATTCTAATGAATCTTTTGTTAATTTTCTGTACTTGACACTGAATATGCTTAATATTGCGAATATTGGTAAAGCTAGTATACATAATACCATGATTTCGCAGTGTATAACACATTAATAACTATTCCTAATCTGTTTTTAATAAAGTTTATATTGTAATAATAAATTAAAATAATATGGGTTTATTGGATTTTATTAGGTCTGATGAGGTTTTGGCTGAGAATGTTCAGTTAGATGATAAAAAAATAGTTTCTATTTGGAATAATTATCTTAGGACTTTTGAAGAGAAAGGAAAAGTAATTTTTGCTATAAGAGAAGATAACATGTCTCAGTCTATTATAAAATTAAGAGTATTGTTAGATACAGAATTGATTGATATTTCACAATCAGGAGATTTAGAAGAAGATATTATTGAAGATTTAAAAAATTTAGAACATTCTGAAAATATTAAAAGAATTCATAAATTACAACGTTGTCTTGGTTATGCTGAAACAACTTATGAATATGTTCATGCTTTAATGAAAAAATTGTATTCTATTATTATTCTTGAAGTAAGATGTGCTAATAAAGAAAATTTTAATATTAGTGATGTAGATGAATTGAAAAATCTTTATGATCTTGAATTGGAAGTTGTTAATAAGACAGAAAATTTAGACCAGACAAAGAATAGAGAATCTTTTCAGGAAGTATTCATATCTTTAGTCATTGGTGAAAGAATTATTAAGAGAATGAATAAGACTGAAAAAAGACTGATGAGAAGTATGAAAAGAGTTATGGATAAAGTTTTCTCAACAGATGAAGATGAACAAATTAGTGAAGGTTTAATTCATGATTGGGTTGCTGATGTAGTTAATGCAATAGATGATAAAATAGGTGAGGGGATAGCTGATCTTTTATTTAGTGGTGATAATGAAGATATTAATCTTGAATTTGTGAATAAGCCTCAGTTTGTTGATTTAGTAAGAGAAAAAAGAAGAGCTTTGACTCAAGATAGAATTTCTGAAGAGAGTATTAATGTTTTTGTTCATCTTTTTAGGGAATGGTATAATCATAATGACAAATAGTTTTATATAATAGTTTTCAAGGATTAGTTTATGCCTTACGGTTTTACTCACATGGTTTTTTCTTGGCTTCTTGCTAAGCTTTTCTCTTATTTTAAAAAGATTAAGTTCTCTTCTTGGCAGTGGTTTGCTCTTATTTTTGGTTCTATTTTTCCTGATATTGATTTTGTTGTCCAATGGACTTTTCATTTGAGAATTCATAAGGTTTTTACTCATAGTCTTGTAATGATTGTTTCTGGTTTTATTCTAGCCTGTATTGGGTTATTTATTATAAAAAAGATCTTCAATCAGAAATTCAGGATTTATCATGTTGCCTTGTTCTTCTCTCTTGGTATTATAAGTCATATTTTCCTTGACATGGCTTCTGGTTGGCCTGGTGTTGGTTTATTATGGCCTTACAAGACTGTATGGGTTTATTTTTTCGGTATTGTTCATGGATATAATCCTTATTTATTAAGTGAAAAAACTATTGAAGATGTTATCAGGACTCTTAAATGGGCTATTTTTGATATTGGTCTTGGTGCTTTATGGATCTTCTATCTTATGTATTCTAAGAAACTTAAAGAACTTTAATTTTATTTTAGTTATAAGACTCATTTTTTTATTTAGTATTATTCCTCTGCAGCTTTTTGAACATGTACCTTCCCAAGTATTATCACATTCATTACAGCATATGAATAGTTTATCGCATTTCATATTTGCACAATTGATATATCTTCCGCATGGTATATGACAAAATTCACATAATGCTATATCTTCTGTTTTATCCCCGCTAGGAACTGATAACCTATTATCGAATACAAAGCATCTTCCCTCAAAATATGTATCTGGATATTGTTCTATATAATTTAATATTCCGTCTTTTAGATGATAGACTTTTTTATATCCTTGTTCTTTCATGTATGCTGAAGCCTTTTCACACCTTATCCCTCCTGTGCAGTACATCACTATTTTTTTATCTTTATGTTTTGATAATTTTTTTGCTACTTTTCTAAAGTCTCTGAATACCTCTAGTTTTGGTGTTATTGCATTATGGAATTTTCCTATCTTGCTCTCATAATCATTTCTCGCATCTAATATTATGAAATCCTCTTTTTTGTCATATAATTCTTTTAATTCTTTTGGGGTGATTCTCTCTCCTACATTTTTCATATCTACATTCAGTCCTGATGTTACTATCTCTTTTCTTATTCTAACTATTGTTTTCTTGAATGGATGTTCATCTGTTATTGTTCTTTTATATGTCATTCCAGAAAATAGTTTATTATTTAATAGGTGTTTCTCATATTTGTCTATATGCTCTTTTGTTCCTGATACTGTCCCGTTTATTCCCTCTCTAGCCACTAATACTTTCCCTTTTATTCCTAATTCATTGCAATAGTTCTGATGTTCTCTCTGAAAAGCTTCTGGATTTTCTATTTCTGTATATTTATAGAATGATGATACCACTATTTTCATATCTATGTTGTAATGATAATTTTTATAAAGATTTTCATTAATTAGAATTTAAACAAAAAAGTATTTAAACCACTATAAGTGATATCATTGAAAATGAAAAAGGGTTTGATATTATTAGTTTTAATTTCTTTACTAGTTATGTCTATTGTTGAAGCAAAAAACAGCGCAAAGATTAATTATATATCACCTTCTGAGATTTACGAAGGAACTTCTCAGAATATAATAACTAATGTAGAAAATAAAAAGGGTGGTGTTTGTGATTCAAATTCTTCTATTAATTATATGAAATTTACACTTAAAGATTTATTAATTTCTGGTTATGTGAATAATTTCAATTCATGGGAGTATTTCATATCTGATGACAAGAAAAATATTGAATATTCTACTATATCTAGTGGCATTTCATGCGGTATTGATACTAATGAAGAGGTAAATTTTAGTGTTACAGCTCCTCTTGTTTCTTCAGATGAAAATTATGATATTGAACTTTTAGCTAAAGATTTAGTTGGTGATTCTAAGGATTCTCAGATAAAATTCAAGGTTCTTAACGATGATTTAGTTCCTAGATTATTATCTGTCTCTCCTGTTAATTTTAGTATTGCTCCTAATAAGCTTATTAATTTAAATCTCCAGTTCCAAGAAGATGAATCCGGTTTTGTTAAATCAAGCCCTTTTATTGAATATAAAGATAGTGATAAAGTTACTTATTCTGGTGATACATCTAGATTAGTAGACTTAGAATGTAATGATTCTTTATCATGTTCTGGCTTATTAGACCTTAGTAATACTCTATTATCTAGTTTCATTGATTATAGATTGAAGAATGCTAGCGATGTTGCAGGTAATGTTCTTGATGATGGTACTAATTTCCCTTATCACATTTTTATTGATAATAGTAATCCCTCACTAAGTTTATCTTCTCCTGTTGATGATTTCAAGACTAATAAGAATATTTTATCTATTGATTTTATTGCTTCTGATGATTCTTTTGCTGCACCTTCAGATTTCAGTCCTTCTTTAAGTTGTGATACTTATCTTGATTCCGATATATATTCAACAGATTCAAATGTTCTTAATAATTCAGATAATCCTTCAAATATTGATTTATCTAGTATTGTTGATGGTGTTCATTCATGGAATGTAATTTGTAGTGATAAAGCTGGTTATTCAACATCTTCTGAATCTAGATCATTCTCTGTTGATAGACAAGGACCTGGTATAACATTCCTTCTTGAGGATAATATGACTCTTTCAAATAATACTTTTGTTCCTTTCATTGTCACTGACTCTCTTAATGATGTAAGCCATGTCTGGTATTCTTACAATTCATCTAGCGGAGATTTTGATCTAGAACAATTATTTGGAATTTATTTGATTCCTACAAACCTTAGTGATGGTTCATATTTGTTAAAGGCATATGCTAATGACTCTTTTAATAACATAAATTCATCTAGCATAAATATTATTATAGATACAATCTCTCCAGTTATTGATTCTTTGACAGCTAATGGTTCTGTATCTAATAGTTCTGTATTATTGTCTTATGCTGCTTCTGATAATCATGCAAGTTCATTAGGTTGTGATTTCCGTATTGATAATGAGTTTGTTGATTCTAGTATTATAGATTCAGGTTCATCTAAGGATATTAGAAAGACATTGAGTGATGGTTTACATTCTTATAATGTTAAATGTCTGGATGAAGTAGGTAATATTATAGTTTCTGATACAAATTATATTAATGTTGATGATACTATGCCTGTTATTAATCTTTTATCACCTCTTGATTATTCAATAACAAACTCAAGTGATTATAATATTATATTCTCAGCATCTGATGCTTATGATATTAAATACTGTAAACTATATGTTGATGGTTTATCTGTAATGGAAAATTCTACTATAACAACTGGTAATACGACTTTCTCTAGAAATTGGAATGAAGGAAATTCATCTTGGAGTATAGGATGTGTTGATAATAATTATAATTCAGCAGTATCAGAAAGCAGGATTTTAACTGTTGATACATTACCTCCTGTAATATCTTTATTATCTCCTGATGTTGTTGAATTCCAGAAAGATAATATCTCAATAAGTTTTTCAGCTAGTGATATTAATAAAGAATCTCAGTTATATGAATTATTTGATAGTAATGATGAGTTTATTGCATTCTCTATAGTTGATGGAAATGCTTTATATGATAAGATGGTTCTTCCTAGGGGTAATTATGTATTGCATATGACATCTTTGGATAGGGCTGGTAATTCTGTAGAAGTTTTCAAGAACATGTCTGTAGTTGATAATACTATACCTCAGATATTGTCTTTCTCCCCATCTAAAGGATTTAAGTTTGGTTCTGGCACTCAGAATGTTGATATTAAAGTAAATACAGATGAAGAATCTTACTGCAGATTAAGTCAGTCATCTCTTGTATGGAATGATATGTCTGAAATGTCTAACTCAACACCTTTCAACCATTCATTTTCTTTAAGTGTATCTTCAGATTCTTCATATAATAGGTTGATATTATGTCAGGATCTTTACGGACATTTGGATTTTGATGAATCCCTTAACCTGAGTTTCAGTGTTGATGCTGTTGCTCCAGGATCTCCAGGTGAAAGTACTGGTCGTGGTGGTACTAGGAGACAGGAAATTAATAATACTATAGTTGTACAGCAGCAAACTCCTGTTAATACAAATGTTATTAGAAATATAGAACCAGTTACTGAAAAGCCAAGTGTTGTTGAAGAGTCTCAGAATCCATCATCTAGTGTTAGTGTTGAATCAGAGCCAGTTAATAATAAGCTTTCAGGCATTACTGGAACAGTTATTAAGGCTCTTGCTAATAAAAGAGCTGTTTATATTCCAGTATTTTTAGGTGCTTTAGGTATATTATCTTATAGCGGTTTCCTTGGTGTCAGGCATTATTTGAGGATTAGGAAATTTAATAAAATGTTCAAGCTTTGATTTTTTATGGACAATAGGTTTAAGGTAATTAATGAATTAGAGAATGATAGGCAGGAACGTAATATCTCTCGTGATTCTATTGAGTTCATTTCTTTATTATGCAGGTCTATTAAACATTCTAATACCCTTGAGATTGGCACTTTTAATGGTTATTCTGCTTTATGGTTCTCTCTTTATTCTAAGAAAGTTGTTACTATCGAAGTTCATTCTGTTTACGCAAACATGGCTAAGGAAAATTTTTGTAAGTCTGGTGCTGAGAATATTGAACTTATTCATGGCAATGCTATTGATGTATTGAAAGATCTTAAAGAGAAGTTCGATATTATCTTTATTGATGCTAAGAAATCAGAATACAAGGAATACTTAGAATTATCTCTTAACCTTTTATCTGATGATGGGATTATATTTGTTGATAATACAATTTCTCATAAAGAGAGCATGTTAGATTTTTTTGAATATATTGAAAGAAGTAGTTTGTATCATCAGGAATTAGGTATTGGTAAGGGTTTGATGATTATTTCTAAGCTTCACTGATTATCTTGAATTTTTTATTCCTATTTTTTTACAATATTGATTTATTTTGCATTTAGTGCATAATGGAGAATTTGATAAGCATATATTCTGTCCATATTTTACTAGTAAATCATTATATTCATACCAATATTTTTTGTCTAATTTTTTCATTAAAGTATCCATTGTCTCATCTGGTGTTTTTGTCTTTACTATTCCTAGTCTATTAGAGATTATGTGAACATGGCTGTCTGTGGGTATATAATCTCTTGATTTATATCCATAAACCATTGTTATTGCCGCTGTTTTCTTTCCTACTCCTTTTAATTTTAATAATTCTTCAAAATTATTTGGCACTTTTCCATTATATTTATTGATTATATCTTCACATATGCTTATCAGATTTTTTGCTTTTATTCTATAGAATGCTACCGGATAGATTATTTTCTCTATTTCTTCTATTTCTAATTTTAATAATTTCTCTGCATTATCAGCTCTCTCAAATAATCTTTTAGCAGCTAATCCTGTTACTTGATCTCTTGTCCTTAGACTTAATACACATGATATTAATACTTTAAATGGATTATCTGTTATGTTTCCTATCTCTGTTACTATCGGATTTTCCCATTTTTTGCACTCTTCATTTAATATTTGCATTATATTATCTATGTTTTTTATCATAAAATCTGTAAATTAACGTATGTTAATAAAAGTTCATGTTTTGATAACCTTTTTATATAAGCTTATCTATATATATAATGCTAAAAGTGATATTTAAACAATGATGCCTAAACTTAATCCTAAACAACTAGAACAAGCTATGAAAAAACTAGGTGTTAAACAGGAACATATTGATGCTTATGAAGTGATAATTAAAACTAAGGAAAAAAACCTTATTATTAGAAATCCTGAAGTTGTTAAAGTGAATATGATGGGTCAGGAAAATTTTCAGATCTCTGGTGATATTGAGGAAGAATCTAATATTACTGAAGATGATGTTAATACAGTTGCTGAGCAGGCTAACGTCTCAAAAGATGTTGCTCGTAAAGCTTTAGAAGATAATGATGGTGATTTAGCTAAGACTATTTTAGATCTTAGTGAAAAATGAATGGAGTAATGGGATTAATGCAAAAAATATCTGAATGTAATCTTTCTATAGTCAAAGGAGATGGTTGATATGATGGAAGAAGAGATCGTAAGTCCAGAAGAGGAATTGAAGAGAGCAGATCATCTGATCTATGTCTCATTGAAGTATACTAGGACTTGCGATATCATGAAGAATGCTATGAAGAGATTGATCAATGCTTTTGAAATGTCTATGTATGCTTATCTTGAAGATTTAAGGAAAGAGAAGAAAATAAAAGAAGTTCCTGGGACTATTAAGGAAAGAGCTATTCTTGTTAAGAAATTAGTTGGCAATCCTGTTAACAAATATATGGCTCTTTATAATCTATTGAAGAAGATTGATAAGGCTGAATATTCTGCTAAGGAAGAGTTCAGGAAAAATGTTACATTGACAACTAAGAATACTCCTACACCTATTGAAGTTAAGGTTGTTAATCTCTATCAGTATTTAGAAATTACTAAAGAATTTGTTTCTTTTATGAGAGCTAAGAGTTTTAAGAGATGATTATTTATAATGCAAAATGTTGAATTTTTCTTCTAAGTTCTTTAACATCTAATCCAAGAGCTTTAGCAGCAGTTTCTATATTTTCATGTGCTGCTAATACTAATTGTAAAAAAAGTTTTTGTTGTTCTTGCCCATCTCTATCTTCTGAAGGTATTCTTCCAACCATTTTTCTTATCATAAATTTAAAGTCTGCAAAAGTTAGTATGTCTGAAGAACCTTCATGTGTTACTATTGCTGTCTCTACTGCATTTTGTAGTTCAATGACATTTCCTGGCCAGTCATATTGTTTTAATAATTTAAGTGCTTTATCATCTACTTTAAAATATCCATGTTCTTTCGAGTTCACACAAGCTAGTTTAACAGTTGTATCAAATTCATCTCCTCTATTTCTTAAGGCTGGAATTCCTATTTCTACATAACCTAATCTTGCACGTAAGTCATCTCTGATATTGCATCTCGCTAAATTTGTATTTGATCCTGTAACTAATCTTGAAGTTAATGAATATTGTATTGGCTCTCCTTCTAAACGAAATTTTTCATTTCTTAATGATTCTTCTATATATATTTGAGAACGTGAATCCATTCCATCAATATTATCTAGAAATAATGTTCCATTTCTTGATTTAAATAAGGGGCTCATACCCTCTTTTGTACTAGTTGTACTATATCTTGAACCAGATAATTTATTGTATAAATCTGTATCTTGAGAGTTTTGGTATGTAAAATTTCCACGTAATCTGCCAAGTTCATGAATTGCCTTTGCAGTTTCCTCTTTTTCTGTTCCTAATTCTCCAAAGATATGAACTGTAAGATCATTTATTGCAGCAGGAATTATTTTCTCCCAAATTTTACCCATAGATCCTGCTAAAGGTATACCATAGAGAGCTTTATCATGTAACTCTAATTCATATGGATGAAAACTTGCTTTTACCATATTATATTATAAGGTTTGAAGTTTATAAAACTTATGGTTTGTTACTACTTATAAGTGTATTATAGCATATGCATTTCTTCCTGCATTTTTTTAATTCTTCTTTTTAAATATTCTCTCTCATTGGGCTTGTGCCTTAACATCATATAGACTTCTGATTTTATGTCTATTCCATAATAAAAATATAAAAATCTTGCAACAGCATCATAATAAGGGAAAAATTCTTGGAATCCCCTAATTTTATTAGATTCTATTTGAGAAATTTTTGCATCTTCATAAAGTGCCTCTCTCACATATTTTTTTAGAGCAACTTTTTCTATTAAAGTTAATTCTAGATCTAAATTCTCTTTTATATCACTTAAAGTTCTAATAAAAGTTAATTGTTCTAAAGAATCCATAATAATAAGAAATAAAGGTTTATCTTCTTCCCTTCTCTATCTTTCCGCTTAATAATGCATCTAGGCTCTGGTCATTTACTTTGATTACCTGCCATCTTACACATGGGATATCTCCTTTTGCTCTTCCCATTTTCCCGCCTATGCATTCTATGATTACTTCATCGTGTTCGTTTATGAATCTTTGAGCATTATCTCCAGGTATGAATGCAGTTATTTGTTTTCCGTTTTTTAATAATTGTACTACTGCACATTTTCTCATAGCTGAGTTTGGCTGTTTTGCCTCTATCTGTCTCTTTTCTATAACTATTCCTTTTGCCTGATGTGCTCCTCTTAATGGGTCTGCTTTTGCTTTTAGGTTTAATGCTCTCTTTACAAACCATTTATTATGCCATCTAGCGCTCTTTCTGGTCTCTTTAAGCTTTTTTCCTGCATTTAATCCATTTCCCATTAATCTTATGGATAAACTATCCTTTTATAAATATTTCCTTATTACTTTGATTTATGGGAAATGTTAAAGTCAATTATGTTGATCAGGATAGTATTCCTAAAGATATTAGGGAAGTTTTAGACAATGTAATAGCTTCTGAAGTTCTTAAAAGGGTCCATTTTAGAGCATCTCCACATAAGAAGCCTGATTTTGAGATTGAAGCTGAAGATGTTTGGAGAAGTGTTAGAGATTCTAAATTAAAAGACCGTTGGCTTACTGATATTATTGCTTCTAATGGCATACCATATTCTTTTGACAGGCTTGCAAGTGATAGAACTGATTCTTATGTCGTATATTCAAGAACGAATAGAAGCATAGCTGTTAGTATTGATGAAAATCCTGTAGTCCAAGTTTATGATTCTCTTAATCTAGAAGGCATTTCAACAGAGATAGGATTTTATGTTCCAATAAATAATCAGAGCAGAGTTTTATGTAATAATCAAAGAACAGTTTTACTTTTAGAGATGAAAGTTAATCCCTCAAGAATTTATGAAATTGATTGTTCTGTTTTAGATTCTGACAGAAATTTTGACAGGTTGTTTTTATTACACGGTTCATAATAGTTTCAAGAATTCTATTGAACGGTTATTTCCATATGTAACTCTACAGCTTCTTTAAGATTTTTTATTGATTCTTCTACAGTATATCCCTGACTTACAACATCCAATTCGGGACATAATGCTACATATTGTTTTTCTCCTTTCTTTATTACTGCTGTTAGTTTCATATCCATAGTATCGCCTCGAAAGTTTATATATTTATCCCATTTAAAATTAATATAATTTACCTGGAATTTTCAGAAAAGTTTTCAGTTAAACTGTAAATTTTACAGGCTTCTCATGTTTTATTTAAATTTTTAATTCTAATTGTTCAATTCCCATATCTAATCTATAAGGAATAAAAATTCCAAAAACCTGCACATTTGCAAAGATATAATTTTGGTTTGTACTAAATATTAGATTATCTAAAGAAAAATGTGTTGCCTTTAGTGAGATACATGTTACTTCTGCATTAGATAAAACTTGATCTAAAAGTTCTTGATAAACTATTGGTTGTGGATTATGTTGTCCTTCTCTATCTACTGCTGTCAATACATTATTTGATAAAGAAATTACTCTTGGTTCTAATAATGGCCTTAAAAATTTGGGTAAGATAAAATCTCCGTAATACTCATAATTTTCACCGTTAAATTCGGCTGTATAGAAAAGTTCATTTTCTAATCTAACTAATTGTGGTTCCATAAATTTTAATATAATAGAAATTATTATAAGTTTATCTAAACAATCTTTACTTCCATCTTGAAATATTTCTTTACCAGATCATTTATTTTCTTTAGATTCTCTCTCCCTCTTCCAAATGCTCTCCCTTTCATTACTGGATCATTTATTACTATTATTACATTATTATTATCTATTTTTATCTCATCTGCCCTGTTTGGATATATTAAGTTCCTTACAAATTTAAGTACATCATCTGAATATCCTATTATCTCTATCTGTTTTTTTAATAATTTCTCTAATCTGAATATGTTAGAATTTTCTTTTCCTAATGCCTGTTTTATATTTCCTTCCTCTACTAAAAAGATTAATTTTCTCTCTTCTGTTATGCAGTCTTTTACTCTTGCTCCTGTAAGATTTTCAAACAGATTGATATTGTTTATAGAATCCAGTGTTAATTTCATTTTTACTCAAAACTTACTGCACTTATAGGATACCATCTCTTGCATAATACCCCGACTTCTTTGTTGTTTTCTTTTAATTCTTCTGATTCTATATTATGTGTTTTTGCAAGGCTTAGTATCTTTCCTTTCTGAGGGCAATTAGAACTCACATATACTTTTATAGCCTTATGTTTTAATATTGCTTTTATTACTTCATCTGTTCCCACTAATGGTTTTTTCTTTTTGAGATCATCTTTTATTGTTGTCATCATTCATCTTTCTCCATATCAGCAGTTTTTGCTATTAATCCTGGTAATCCTGTTCCTAATGGTACTGGCTGATTTAATATTACATTCTCTACTACACTGTTTAGATCATCTCTCTCACCTATTAGGCTTGCGTTTATCAGATGTTTTATTGGAGTCTCGAATGTTGCTCTTGCTATTACGCTCTCTTTCTCTCCTGTTATTCCTGTTCTTGTTATTCCCTTGATATTTCCTGTCATTGTCATTACATCTACTAATAGCATGATATGTCTTACATCTATGCTTATACCCTGGTCTTTCAGTACTTTTGTTGCCTCTCTTATTATTGCCTCTCTTGCTCCCTCTATTCCAAATATCTTAGAGACTTCAAATATATCATTTGTCATTATTGTCTCTTTTTCTACTTCCTCTAGTTCTAATGCCTGTTCTAGGTTTGATCCTGCACATAATATTGTATATCCATTTTCATCTTTTACTGGTAATACATGTGTTACCCCCTCTAATCCTCTTACATGTATCTGTTTTGCTTTCTCTTTTAATTTATAAATCTCTGATAATAGTAAATCTTTCTCTTTTGGTTTTATTATAATACTTTCATCTCCGCCTTTTACCTCTAAGCTTTTCATCTCTGTTACTATTTTATCAAATACTGCTTTTGGTTTTATGTCTAATTCTCTTAATTTTTTCTTGTCTAATACTATCTCTATGTTTGCTTTTGCTACATTGATTGTGATCTCCTGTGCTACATCCCCTAATTTTGTCTCTTTGATCTTCATTGCAATCTCTCTTACCATATCTGTTGTCTTTGAATATTTTGCTTTTAATTTTAGTTCCATTCTTGGTGTGCTTGGTCTTTTTCTTGCATCAAAAATCTCGATCAGTCTAGGTAATCCTACTGTGACCTGCATCTCAGAGACTCCTGCAAAGTGGAATACATCTAGTGTTAATTGTGTGCTTGGCTCTCCAAAGCTTTCTGCTGTGATTATTCCTATTGCCTCTCCAGGGCTTATTTTTGCTTTCTCATATTTTTCTTCCACTCTTCTTGCTGTTTCAGCTTTTTCTTTATCTGTTATCTTGTATTTTTTTGAGTATTTCTCTACTTTATCATGTAAATGTTTTGGTAATGTCATTTTATTCACCCACTACTTCCCTCATTGTCTTTACAACTTTGATCTTTCCTGCATCTGTCTTTGAAACATCTAATCCATCATCTCCGTACTTGAATTGTACTATGTTATGGTTTGCATCTCTTACTGTATTATCATATTCTACTTTGATATCCTGTAATGCACTTTCCAGTCTTCTGTATAAATATCCTGATCTAGGTGTTCTTAGAGCTAAGTCCATGAAGCTGTCTCTTCCTGTCATTGAGTGCATGAAGAATTCTTCAGGTGTCAGTCCGTCTTTGTATCCTCTTCTTACAAATCCTCTTGCTTTTGGTGATAAGTCTCCTCTGTTGAACATGCTTAATGTCCTGTTCCTGTATCCTAAGTCTATTCTCTTTCCTGATAATGACTGCTGTCCTACACATGCTGCGATCATTGCTAAGTTTAGTAAGTTTCCTTTTGCTCCGGCTAGTGCCATTGTGATTGTTGAGTTGTTTGCATCAGATATCTCTCCTACTACCTCTCCTATTCTCTGTCTTGCTTTGTTCAATACCTCTAATATTTTCACTTCTAATGTTGCTTCCAGTGTCTGTCCTGGCAATGGTTCTAATTCTTTTGATTCATATTGTCCTATCAACTGTGCTACTCTTTTTTCTGCATTATATATTGCCTCTCTGCATTTTTCTTGTACATCTTTAGGTAAGTCAGTATCTGATATTGCTGTTGTGAATCCGTAGATTCCTAATGATGCAATTCCTAATCTGAATATTTTTCCTAATATCTGTAATGTTCTTGTATGCCCGTAATTATTTACTAATGCTCTTATTAATTCTCCTTTTTCCTGTCCTATTGTTGCCTGGTCTATTACTCCCTCTATTAGCATTCCCTCTTTGATTACTACTGGCTGTTTTGATTTTGATTTTCCTATGAAGTCCAAGTCTTCAGGTAATAATGCACTGAATATATCTTTTCCATCTACTGTTTTCTTGAATGTTAAGAATCTCTCTGTATCATAAAATCCTATGCTATGCAATAATTGTACTGCATCTTCTTTGCTTAATTTCATGAATTTAGTTAATACATAATTTCCTGTTATTGCATCTTCTGAGCATCCTATTACATTTGTTCCGTTCTTAGGAGTAATAATCTGTGTCTGTACTTCCATTAATGTTTCTGCTTCTGCTTTTGCCTCTTCTGTCTGGGGAATATGTAAGTTCATCTCATCTCCGTCGAAGTCTGCATTATATGGGAAGCATACTGCTGGATTTAATCTAAAGCTTTTTCCTGGCAATACTTTTACTCTGTGAGCCATTATGCTCATCCTATGTAGGCTTGGTTGTCTGTTGAATATGCTTATATCTCCATCCATCAAATGCCTCTCTACTAAGTATCCTGGTTGTAATTCTTCTAATAATTGTTCCTGTGTCTCATCTGTGATCTTTTTCTTTCTTCCGTCAGGTCTTACTACATAATTGCTCCCTGGATATTTTTTTGGTCCTGCTTCCACGAACTTCTTTAATCTTTTCATGTTCCATTCTGTTACTCTCTCTGGTGTTGTAAGTTCCATTGCTACTTCCATTGGCACTCCAACTTCATTGAGTTCTATTTTGGAATCTGGTGTAATTACTGTTCTTGCTGCATAGTTTACTCTTTTTCCAGCTAGATTATGTCTGAATCTTCCTTCCTTGCTTTTTATTCTCTCACTTAGTGTTCTTAATGCCTGTCCTGATCTATGTCTTGCTGGAGGTACCTGGCTTATCTCATTATCAAAATATGTTGTCACATGATATTGTAATAGATCCCATAAATCCTCTACAATTATTTCCGGTGCTCCTGCATTTATGTTCTCGAATAATCTCTGGTTAATCCTTACTATATCACCTAATTTATGTGTTAGATCATCCTCTGATCTCTCTCCTGTCTCTAATGTTATGCTTGGTCTGATTGTTACTGGAGGAACTGGTAATACATTCAGTATCATCCATTCTGGTCTTGCGAATTTTGGATCTAATCCTAAGAATGCTACATCTGAATCAGAGACTTTTTCCATTCTTGTCCTTATATCTATTGGATTTATTCTCTTGTCATCTTCTAGATATGTTGTTGGTTTTTCAACTTTTATTGTGTGTTGTTTTGCCTGGCAGTGCGGACACTTTTTCACATTTCTTAATGTTGTAGAAATTCCCTTTACCTGTTTTTTTGTGCTTACATCAGCATCATCTTCTGTTACTTCCTGCTCTTCATCATCCTCTATCTGTATTCTCATTTTCTTGTCTGTTAATAATTTTCCGCACTCTCTGCATGTGCATCTTAAGAAATTTAATATTACATCTGCATATTTTACATGTATTATTGGTCTTGCTAATTCTAGGAATCCGAAATGTCCCATGCAGTCTCTTAAGTTTCCTCCGCATGTCTTGCACCTCAATCCTGGATCTATTACTCCTAATCTTACATCCATTAATCCACCATCTACTGGGTATCCTTCCTTATCGAATAATTCTGGTGTTACTATTTTCGCACAAGCCATCTTTCTTACTATATCTGGGCTTAACATTCCGAAGATCATTGAATTTATTTTTTTGTATACGTAACTTTCCATTTTAGTACTTCCTTCCCAATAATAGTTTTGGATATATGCATAATGATTTTAGTTCATCAATTAATAGCTTGAATGCATAAGCTACCTCTATTAATGATACTTTTACATTGCTTCCGCATTTTGTACAATACTCTTTATGTTTGTAGCTGTCATATACTGCTATCATTCCACACTCTTCACATACGTATAATAATGTCTTGTCTGAATCAAATCTCTCTTTCAATAGCATTGATGCTCCATGTGCTACGAAACAATCTTTCTCCATCTCTCCCAATCTTAGTCCTCCTCCTTGTGAACGACCCTCGATTGGCTGTCTTGTCAATAATTGTATTTTTCCTGTTGCTCTTGCATGTAATTTATTAGCAACCATGTGTTTTAATTTTAAGTAGTACATATTTCCTACATAGATTTTTGCATGATATTGTTTTCCTGTTATTCCTGAATAGAATGTCTCAGTTCCGTTATCTCTGAATCCTTCCTCTTTCAACATTTTTCTTATCTCTTTTTCTGAAACTGAATCAAATGTTGTTCCATCGATATATTCACCTTTTAATGCTCCTGTTTTTCCTGCTACTATTTCTATTAAGTGTGAGATTGTCATTCTTGATGGTATACTGTGTGGACTGAATATTAGATCTGGTACTATTCCTGATGCTGAGAATGGCATATCCTGTGGTGGTACTAATAAACTTACTACTCCCTTCTGTCCGTGACGAGATGCGAATTTATCTCCTACCTCTAATATTCTCGGCTGTCTTAATCTTAATTGTACTAATCTGTTTCCTTCCTCGTTCTCTGTCAATAATGTCATATCAACGATTCCATATTCTCCTCTTGTCAGTGATATTGATGATTCTCTTTTTACATTTGTTGCAATATTGAATTCTTCAAATTCTCCTAAGAATCTTGGAGGACTTACTTTTCCTATTATTACATCCTCATCTTTTACCTTTGCTCCTGTATAGACAATTCCATCCTCTTCTAATAACCTGTAATCTTTTTCTGTCCTGAATCCTTTTACCTCTTTGTCAGGTATGCATACCTCATCTACTAATCCACCCTGATATCTTAGTTCTTCTGCATTGAATGGTTTGAAGAATGATGATCTTGCGAATCCTCTCTCAACACTTCCTTTGTTTATTACAATAGCATCCTCCATGTTATATCCTTCATAACTCATTAATGCTATTACAATATTCTGTCCTGCCGGATGTTTGTCTGATTCAAATATCTCATCCATGAATGTTTTTGTTAATGGTTTCTGTGGATAATGCAATACATTTACATCTGTGTCCATCCTTAATAAGAAATTCGCTGCATAGATTCCTATTGACTGTTTAAGCATCTTGGATCCTCTGATTAATTTTGAGCTTGCGCAGAAATTTGAGAATGGTACTAGTGAACTGCATAATCCTAACATTGCTAGTGGTGATATCTCTAAGTGTGTATGTTCTTTTGTTAACTCCTCTTCTGATAATGATGTATAGCAGTTCTCTTCCTCAGCTGCATCTATATATTCTATTACTCCGTCTTTTACTAACTTTTCCCATTTTATTGTCCCGTTTTTTAATTCCTGTATATGCTGTTCTGTTAGTTTTGATTTTCCATTCTCTACAACTATCAATGGTCTTCTTGCTCTTCCTCTTGTTGTATCAAAGAACATCTCATCATATTCTTGATCATGATGGAAATTTAATTCTGCTGGTAATACACCTTTTCTTCTCTCTGCTCTTACCTGTTTTATTAAATCTTTAGCACTTTCTGTTGTTCCTATGTATCTTTCATTTAAGAATATGTCTGTCATTTTTATAGCGCTAGCTTCACCCCGCAGTTCTCTAAAGCTTTTCTTATCTTATCCTCAGCAGCATCACCTTTTGTAACACCGCATGTTATTGCCATATTTTTTCTTAATCCAATTGATGTTCCCTCAGGTGTTTCAATAGGACATAGTCTTCCGTAATGTGTTGGATGTAATGCTCTTGCCTCAAAATTTTCCTGTGTGCTTGTTAGTAATGAATTTACTCTCTGTAAGTGTGAATAAGCTGCTAAATAGTTTGTCCTGTCCATGTTCTGGCTTATTCCCTTTCTTCCCCCAGTCCATGATCCTGTTGCTAATGCACTTTTTATATTTGAACTTAATAATTCATCTCTTATTATTATTTTTATTGACTGGAATTTTCCTCTCTTTACTAGTCTCTGGAAATTATACATTATATCCTGTACTAGACTTCTTAGATTTGCTCTCATTAAATCCTCTAATAAATCTCCTGCCAGTTTCAATCTCTTGTTCATGTAATGGTCTTTGTCTGGTAATGGTAATTCATCCTCGCTTGCTTTCAGGAATTTTCTTACCATTTTACATAAGTTATATGCTTTTACCATTCTGTCTTTTGGTAATGTTCCTAGATGTGGTAATAAATATTTATCAAGTTGTTCTCTTGTCTTCTCGAACTTTACCTCTTTTAGTTGTGTTATTCCTATTTTTTTTGCTAGATGTTCTAATGCCTCATCCTCTGTTTTTAATTCAGCTGAGTCGTATATGTTTATCATTACTGAATCATATTCTGAATCTCCTGATATCATCTTTACTATATCTGAATCTTTTACTAATCCCAATGATTTTATTACTGGTATTACTGGAACTCTTCTGAATCTTGTGAATGTTAGATAGAATAATCCGTCTTTCATCTGTTCTATTGTATGAGGTATTCTGTAACTTCCCATTTCTGAGAATACTTTACATACATAAGCACTTGGTCCTACTTCTTTCTTCTCTATGAATATTCTGTTTGATGCTAGATCCTCTACTGTTATTAATACTCTCTCATTTCCGTTTATTATAAAATATCCTCCAGCTTCATTCGGATCTTCACCTTTCTGTATTAATTCCTCTCTCTTTAATCCGTATAGATGGCAGTATTTTGATCTTATCATTATTGGCAGCTTTCCTATCATTGCTGTGAAATTTTCTCTCTGTATATCATCTACATATGCACTTACTTCTAGATATATTGGTGCTGAATATGTTAAGCTTCTTAATCTTGCTTCACAAGGATAGATATCTCTCTTGCTTCCATCTGCCTCTATTATAGACGGTTTTTCTATCCATATCTTTTTTAATTTTATTACAAAACTCTCCACCTCTTGCGGTATTATTGTCGGAACTACATCACCTAATTCATCTACTAATTTTTGTAATTGTTTTTCTATGAAATCATTGAAGCTTCTTATATTTGATTCTACAAAAGGATTCTCTCTGAAAAATGCTTGTAATATCTCCCTGTACTCCTTAACCATTTACTACCACCCTATAATATTCACTCTCTCCGATTGTCGGACTCTTTCTTTTTATCATTATCACATCACCAATTTTTACTTCTATCATTTTTAATGCTGGATCATCATTTTTTATTCTTGGTAATTGTTTAGAAGAAATATTATATTTTTTTAGTACTTCCTGTTTTTGCTCTTCGCTTAATTTTACATGCTGAGGAACCAAGACATGTTTTATTATTGTTTGTTTCTCTTCCATTTTTTGTGATTATGCGGGCCGGATGGGACTTTCAATCTTTCTTATCTTTTTGAACCCACGACCACTTGCTTTCATTCCGCTTGTTAAAAGGAACACCATCGACGAAATGATTTTTTCACATCGAGACGATTCAAGTGCTCTACCAAGCTGAGCTACCGGCCCTTTGGTCATAGATCTATCTAATGACATAGTTCAATCTATTGGAACATTATTGATGCTAGTGTCTTAGAAAGATTCATAAGTTCGAATGAAACGCGAGTAGTATATAAAGCTTTTGCTAGGCTGTTATATTTAAACATTACTGTAATTTATAGTTATGATTATTTTATAAAACTTGCTCTATATAATATATGTTGGATATTTTTATAAGAAAATTAACGCCCTGGCCGAGATTTGAACTCGAGTTATGACCTTTCGTTGACAAAACATTATATAAAATAAAGCTTCATCTCGACAGGGTCAGGTGCTGACCGCTACACTACCAAGGCCTAATTTGAAGTCTATTCAAGTAATTTATAAATTTTTCTCATTTTAAAAAGAATAGAGTCCCCTAGGAGGGATTCGAACCCCCAGCCTGTCGGGATCAGCTGTTTGTTTTTCATTTCTTAGCATTATGCTTTTGATCAAACAATGATTTTCATCTACAGCCGACTGCTCCACCGCTACTCCCCTTATACTAAATGTATATAGAGCTTGAGCTACCAGGGGGAACTCTAATAAAAATGAAAGGTGTTAGGTATTTAAAATTTGCTCCCAATTGTGTTTTTTTCTTGGGTAATAAAAATTAGTGTTGTTATACAATATTTCATAAAGTTTAGAACAATATTCCTTAGGAATGTATAACTCAAAACACGTGCTTCCAAATTTAGGATTTTTAACGTTAATTTCTAAAAATGAAAATTTATCTTTTAACTGATATAAAAATTTCTCAGAACCTGATGATATCTTTAAATTTCCATGTCTTGAGTGAGGAACATGTCCATCACCATCTATGATACCTCTAATTAGGTTTGATAAAAATAATTTAGAAGAGGGCATATTAGGCATTTCAATTATTAAAGATTTATCACCAATAGGAACATTAAATGTATTATGAAAAAAATCAACCAAAGGTTTAGAACTAATAGTAATCTCATTATTGATTAATTTATTAAAACCGTATCTTCTAGGCCTAACAGACACTTTATAATTAAAAAGATTATAAGCAAGTTTGGAAATAAGTGCTAATTCAGCCATATAACTTGTATAAAGACACACTTTATTAGAATCATACTCTTGAGTTAAATGCCCATCAGTAATTAACAATCCTAAAAAATAATATAAATCTGGATTTTCTAGCGAAGGAATTTGTGCTGTTTGGAATCTCTTAACTTTATAACCACTAGCTTCCATTAGATTATTCCAACTTCCAAAATACTTCTTAGAATAATAATTTAAAGCATTAGAATCATATTTTGTGGGTCTTCTTCCTAGTTGATTATGATATATCTTTATTTCAGAAATTAGATCATTTTTAGAGGAAATAATCATCTATAAATAAAGATTTTAAAGTTTAAAAAGTATTCTCTTAATTATTCGAAAATTTTACAAAAAAATAAGAATTTAATCCTTGAATCCTAAGTATTTCATTACAAAGTTTACAAATCCATCATTAGTTTCTACACTCTCATGATAACTCATACCTAGCATATCTGCTGCTAAGTGTTTGTATTGTACTGCTGCTGCACTTTTTGGATGACTATGAACTACTGTTTCTTTGTTTGCTTGGCTGAATTTTATTGCTCTGTCTTCTGGTATTACTCCAATGATATTTGTCTCTAATAAATTTTCAATATCTTTTAATGACATATCTGCATTTTTACTATTTGTTTTTGTTACTACAACTCCTAATACTTGTTTTCCCATTTCTTTGCATAACTTTATTGTTTTTAATGCATCTGTTACTGCCGGCATTTCTGGATTTGTTACTATTATTACTTCTTCTACTGCTTTGATTGCTGATTGTGGCTCTTTTCCTAATCCTGCTGCTCCATCTACTAATACTATATCTGCTGTTCCCTCTAATCCGTATATTGCTTTCGCTAGTTTTGTTGTGTCTACTTTTTTTGCATCTTTTAATGATATACTTGCTAGTACAGCTTTCAGTCCTGATTTATGTGAGAATACAGCTTCTTTGATATCATGTTTTCCTCTTAATACATCATGTAATGTTATTGGTGCTATTGGATTTCCTAAATATATTCCTACATTTGGTGTTGTTAGATTTGCATCTAGTATTGTTACATTTTTTCCAAAATATGTTAATGCAGCTGCTAAGTTTATTGTTGTTGTTGTTTTTCCAACTCCACCTTTTGCTGATATGCACCCTATGTATCTTGTTGTCATGTTCATGTTCACTATAGTAATTTAATAAACCTTTCTACGCACTATATTATCTCAATTAATATCATAAGGTGATTAGTTATTTATTTCTAAGAATTGTCTTATCTCGCTTACTTTTCTAGGATTTAACGATATATGTTCATCATATCCTTTTCCTGTTCTTTTTGATGTTATTATTATCCATTCTTTGTTTGTTAGTTCTTTTATTGTTTTTGCTATTATCTTTATTCCTTTGTGTGTATTTCTATAATGTTCTGGAATTCCTTTTGTTATGTAATCTAATAGTATATGTTTTCCTCCCCAGGTATTTGTTCTTATTAGTTTTTGTATAATTAATTTTTGAAGTATGATATTATCATTCATTAAGATAAAAAGTATTTATTGTTAATAAGTATTATCAGCAAATTTCTGAAGATCTTTCATTAATTTTAGAAGAAAAGCATAAATTTCAAGAAGATTTTACTAATTGACATTTGTATACATTGATGTATAATAACAAAAGGTTTAAATATTTATTAATCTATGATATTATATGAAAGCTGAATCTATTTTCCTGAAATATATTGGTGATAATCCAAGGATGAGAGTATTGCAATACTTGATAGAAGGTAGGAACTTTGATTATACTATTACAGATTTGCTTAATGCTAATGTAAGTTGGGGTACATTGAATAAATTACTCCCAGAGTTTTTTAAATTAAGTATGGTGATAAAAACTAGAAAAATAGGCAGAGCAACATTATACAGGATAAATCAGGACAATAATATGATTAAACAATTAATGAAATTATATGATGATTTAATACTTCAAAGATTAGAAAAAATAGATTCTAAAGAAAATAAGAAGTTAGAAATTGCAAATTAGAGTTCACTTATAGATTTAAGAGAAATATATTTTCTACACACAACTAGTTAATTTTATAAATAAAACACCATCTCAAATTATTAAAGATGGGCCTGTAGCTTAGCTTGGTTGAGCATCGAGTAAATTAAATTTTACGTGCAAGTCTTATATGACCACTTTAGCTTCATAGAAGTTTTATAGCTAAAGAGTGCTAAGTTAGCCGAAGGTCATGGGTTCAAATCCCGTCAGGCCCATTCTTTTATTTTTAAAAATTATTCTAGAACTGTCATTCCCATTACACTCATTAATAATATTGGTAAAGATGAATGATATATTCCTAAACTTGCTACTCCCAGTATGTATGAATCATGTCCGAATATTATTAGTCCTAATCCTCCTAGTAAGAATATTAATATTCCAAATGCTAATCCTAATGATAATATTCCTGCAAATAATAAGTTTTGATCATGTTTTTTTCTTATTGTCACGAAATAATATGTTGAGCTTACTAGTAAAATTATTACAGAGATTATTACTAATAATAATGCACTTATTTCTATATTTGGTGTTAAATGTGAATATGCTTTTATCCCATTATCGCTTATTATTAATATATTTATATCAGCTAGCCATAATGATAATACAAATAAGAATCCTATTGCTAATGCTGTTGGATTTATGCTTAATCTCAGCTCTTTTTTCATATAATTTTTATTGTTTTATAGGATAATAAAGTCTTTTGTTTTCAGTTAACTTTAAAAATGAATTCTTTATTCAATTTATTAAGCCCCGATCGTCTAGTCCGGTCAAGGATAGGGCCCTTTCGATGCCTTTTCTTAATTAAAGGTTGAAGATAGGCTCTGACACGAGTTCGAAACAATAGATGATCTAAAACAAGGATGGTTTTATCCGGCGATCCAACTATCCTTCCATATTATCTATTGAGAAATTCTCGTTCGGGGCGTTTATAATTTTTTTAGTATATAGTAAGTTTTAATATTACATTAATTTAAATAATTAGATGAAATTCATTTTTATCATAATATTTTTAGTATTATTCTCTAGTTTAATATCAGCTCATAGTACAATTATTTTTCATAATACTCTTGATATTAATGATGATTCTGTATTGTTCTCCAATGATGGTTCCCTTACTGAGGTAGGAGATGATTATCAGGCTTATATTATTAAGAATATTATTATTAAGAATGATGATGTTCCTTGTTCTTTTGGTGATTTTAATTATGATATTGATCCTATTGATGGCTTTAATGTTTTAGTATCTTGTAACTCTAAAATAAATAATCTAAGTATTAATGATTCAACTCTTTCAGGTACTTTTAACGTCAATAAGGTCTATGAAGTTAATGTTGGTAACTCTAAAAAAAGATTTGTTGGTGAAGATATTTTATATTTTGAAGTTCATCAAGAACAACCTAGTAATGCTAATATTTTCTTTAATTATTTAAAGTTAGGTTTTGATCATATTCTTTTTGGTTTTGATCATATCTTCTTCATTATTGGTTTTATATTGATTTCAACAAGTTTCTTTTCTTTAGTTAAGAATATTAGTGGTTTTACTGTCTCTCATAGTATTACTCTATCTTTAGCAGCTTCTGGTCTTGTTTTTATATCTCCAAAGACTGTTGAGCCTATTATTGCCTTAAGTATTATTGTTGTTGGTTTGATGTCTTTAGTTAATCTCTGGGAAAATAAATTGAATAAGTTCTGGTTGATTTTTGGTTTCGGTATTTTTCACGGTCTTGGTTTTGCTGGTGCTATTGCTGAAGTTGGCTTTCCTAAGATTGGTTTTTTTACTGCTCTTCTAGGTTTTAATCTTGGAGTAGAAGCAGGACAATTATTAGTTGTTTTAATTGTTTATCCTTTAATTTATTTTATTTCTAAATCTAAGCAATATGGTATTTACATTAAGAAATTTATTTCTTTAATTATTGTTTCTGGTGGTGTTATTTGGTTAATTTCTAGATTATTTTTTTAATCATTTGTATCTTCTATTTCTTCATCTAGTAGACTTACTGGTTTTCTTCCCTCAAATCCTGTTTCTGGTTCATGCCAGTAATTTATTGTATTTTCACCTGCTCTCCAGCATAATAATATATCTTTTCCCTCATATTTTGAATAGAAGTCTATTAATCCACTCTCTATATCTTTTATTACTACACCTTTTTTTGTTATCTCGAATAATTCTTTGAATAATAGATAAGCAATTCTGTGCTGTTTCATTGAATGTTCTAATAATGCTAGATTTCCAATGTTAGTATCATCATCTTGTGCTATCCTTATTGATTGTAATAGTTTTAATGATTTATTTAATCTTATGGCTCTCTCTAGTTTTTTATTTATTTCTGGTAATAATTCCCTTGCCTCATCTAATGTAAAGTATTTAGGATATTCTTCCATTATCTTATTATAGAAAATTTGATTTAAATACTTTGTCTAATAAAGTATATATCTTTAGTTTAGATATCCCAGTTTTCTTGCATCTATTTCTAAAGTAGCTCTATAATCTTTTACTGGAAATTTCTGTTTTCTGTATGTTAATTCTTTTGCAGATATTCCCTCTTTTGATAATATTAATACTTCAGGATGATGTCTTACAAATTCTCTCATGTTTTCAGTTAATGCATTTTTATATTCTTGAGTATCTTCTCTGAAAGCTTGTCCATAATTGAAATGTTTTATTAATAATAATTCCATTTTTTCTCTTTTTATTCCTGGTGTTGTTCCCATCAATAACCATTGTATTGTCTGTATATCTAATTCATCTAATAATAATTCTACATTTCCCTCTATTGTAGTAGGTGTTATACCTAAAAGTTCTGGATATGTGATTAATCCATTATATATTGCTGTTCCTCCTATTTTTCTATAACGATCATTTAAGTAGTCTATATGATGCCTATAATTATCTCTTATTTTTTGTGGATCTCTTATTAACAATCTTGCATCAATTCTATGATGTTGTACTTTTATTACATCTTTTAGGAAATGGTTATTAGCAATGAAATCACTTGTAGTATGTAATGTTCTTTCTACAGCTGTTTTTTCTCCTTTTTTTAGTTCTCTTCCTAATAATTCATATAAAGTTTTGATTTTATTTTCCATTTTAGGGATTTTAAGAAATTATATTAGTATTATAAAGACTTCTATTTATTATAATAGCTGTTTAGTTATATAAAATATTATAAACCTTTCAAAAATTTGTATATTATGTTAAGTAAAACATTTTCTGATAGACAAGCAATGTGTGTGGCCATAAGATCTATAGATTATATTGGTACAGATAATAATGGACTGATTTATATTCCTAAAAGGCTTATTGTATCAACAGATAGGACAATAGAACCTTATATTTTTTATAAAGAAGAAGTTATTGAAGTTCCTGTAATAACAAAGTTGTATATACATCAATTTAGTGAAAGATTATCAAAAGATTTTAAGCTTAGGCTTGACAATCAAACGGGTTGGGGTCAAAGTTTTAGAATTGATGATGATGAAGCACAAAAGATGTTGGAAGTACTAGCAAGTGATCCATTAAGATATTTTGAATAAATCTAAAGCTTTCTAGTCACATATTTTATAGTATTTTATATAAAAATTAAGTGCTTTCATGGTTAGACTATTTCCTTCTATAAATCCTATATATTCCATCCTTTCTATTGCTGCTTTATATGTTCCTGAATATGGTATTGTAAAATGTCTAATACGAGAACCTATGATTTCAGGTATTAAAAAATCAGTATCATTTTCAAGATCTGGTTCATCCATTCTATTAAGTAATGTTTTTACTCTTTCACATAACAAAGCTGATGTCCCTCTTTTTTCCATATGAGAATTATTTCTTGATAAAAGCCCAGCCTACTAGTCTCCATCTTGTTCCTATTCTTCTTGATATTGCTATCTTGCTTCCCTCTTCAGCACATACTGGTCTTTTTAGTTTTACAAATATTTTATTCTTCTCTAATGTTGTTACTATTCCTGCTGTTGTTGCAGAATTTACATTTAGCATTAATGGCTCTCCCTTCTTTATTGGTTCTACTTTTAATTCATCTTTGCTTCCTATTACATTTTCTAATAATTTTGGTTCTAGTTTTAGTTCATTCCATAACTGAGGCATTTTTCCTTCAATTCCTACTATTGTCCCGCTTAACTGGTCTCCTTTTACTATTGATGGGTCTAATTTAGTCAATATTGCTATTGATCCTCCTGGTCCTACAAGATCTACACTCTTTCCTCCAGTTTTTAAACTCTCAACTACTGTATTTATTGGTATATATTTTTCTACCCCTTTGTCTGATATTAATCTTCCAGGGCTTATTTCTATTCTATCTCCTACTTTTATTATTCCCTGTTTTAAGCTTCCGCCTAATATTCCACCTACTATTTTTTTAATATCACTCCCTGGTTTGTTTACATCAAAGCTTCTTGCTACAAACATTATTGGATTTTTTGTATTATCTCTATTTGGAGTTTTCATTACATCTTCTATTGCCTCTATTATATAATTGATATTTACATTATATTTTGCTGATACTGGTATTATTGGTGCATTTTCTGCTATGCTTCCTTTTACAAATTCTCTTATCTTCTCACTGTTTTTTATCGCATCCTCTTTTGTTACTAGGTCTATTTTATTCTGTATTATTACTACATTTTTTATATCTTCTATCTGTAATGCCATTAAATGTTCTTTTGTTTGTGGTTGTGGACATTCTTCATTTGCAGCTACTAATAATAAAGCTCCATCCATTATTGCTGCTCCTGATAACATTGTTGCCATTAATGTTTCATGTCCTGGTGCATCTACAAAACTTACTATTCTCTGTTCTTCACATTTTTCACACTGTTTTTTTGTTGAATATGTATGTTGATCACATTTGTATATAGGTGCATCTGCATATCCTAATTTTATTGTGATTCCTCTCTTTATCTCTTCAGAATGTGTGTCTGTCCATTTTCCTGATAGAGCCTGTAACAAACTAGTCTTTCCATGGTCAACATCTTTGGTTTATAAGCAGAAGCTTAGTAATGTCCAATTAGACCGATGTTAATGCTAGGTTGTTGCATGAGTTCTTGTTGTGTAACTTTTTCTTTCTTCAAATTTTTACTCCTTATGGTAATTTGTTGAATTCAGCTTAATTTATAAATTTAACCTTGCCATAGAGTATATGCTTGTTAAAATTAATAAGGATGTTTTTGATGTTTCTGTTGCTGATAGTCTGTTTTCTCGTCTTATGGGATTGATGTTTTCATTTCCTAAAAATGATGGTTTATTATTTAAGTTTGATAAAGAAATTTATGTTTCATTGCATATGTTTTTTGTTTTCTTTCCTATTGATATCATTTACATTAATGAAAAGTTTAAAGTTATTAAGATTAAGAAAAGAGTTTTTCCTTTTGTTCCTTTTATTTCTCCTGTTAAATGCAAATATATTTTAGAATTGAAAGATTGTAGGAATGTTAAAGTTGGTGATAAAATAATTTTCTGATTAGTTTTTAATAAGTTTTATAAAGAGATTTATTAGAACTAATTTATGGAGTTTAATATAGGTACAATATTATTTGGAATATTCTATTCAGTATTTATAATTTCATTTTTTACAATTTTTCCTGTTGCTTTAGGAGCATTATATTTGTGGTTTATATTAAAAATGTTTCACCGTAAAAATCTTGGTTTTTGGAGATTAATAGGAACTTCACTTTTTAGCTATTTTAGTATAATAATGTCAGCAATTATTTTGTCATTCATAAGTTCATTAATTATAATTAGTGGCAATATAAATAAAATTGATAATAATATATTTGGATTATCAATATGGATATCACTTTCTTTTAGTATTATAATAGGCATAATTTCAGGAACATTATGTATTAGGAAATTGATTAAAGAATCTTGGGGTTATTCTCTTCTTATTTCATTTTTAGTAATTGCTCTTACGATAGCAACATTTTATTTAATTATGTGGTCTCCAATTGGAAGTTTTATAATTCCACCAGAACAATAATCATAATCTAAACAACTCAGTTAAATTTATCTCTAATCCTGTACAAGGCATTTCTATTCCAAAGTTTTCTAATACTTTTGGATTTATCTCCCCGAAGTTTCCTATGTATTCATTATTATGTTTTATTTTTGCATTTCTTCCTTTGATAAAACTTTCATGTTCTACTTCAGTTAATTCATATTGTATTCCTAATGTATTAAATAAATAATCTAGTACCTGTTTCATTTCTGTGAAGTTTACATTTGAATGACAATTAACTATTGATAATTTTAATACATCTCTGCATCCAACATCTTTCGTATTATCTATAACAGTAGTATGGCTTATCTCAAAGATTTTCTGTGGATATTCTGCACTTCTATTATTTTCTAATACTCTAATTAATTCTGGTAATAACCACTGCCTTATCATGTTTATTCCTTGTTCTACTGTTGTTCCTAATTTTACATATCCTGGCTCTTTTATATTCATTTTCTCAAACTGTGTCTCTTTATTTGTTAGCATTAATGTAAAACATTCCTGATATCCTAATCCTATTAATAATTTGCTTATTTCCTCTTTTACTTTTACACTTCTTGTTGTCTCTCCTGTTGATTCTACATTTTTCATTCTTAGTTCTAGATTATTGAATCCGTATGCTCTTGCTATATCATCAACAATATCTATATCATGCCATATGTCTGTTCTCAGTGGATCTGTTATTATTGTTAATGAATTAGGATTACTGCTTACAACTTTATGGTTCATTTTTTCTAATAATTTTTTTACCTCATTTGTTTTTAGTTCTGTTCCTATTATTTTATTTACATATTCTGTTTTTATTGTTCTTTTTTCTCCTTTGAATTCTGGTGTTGTTATTTTCTTGTTTCCATAATTGACTTCTACTGAATAGATTTTTCCTCCTATTCCTACTAATGCGCTTATCATAACATTTAATGCCATATCTATTGTCTTTAATTCTCTTCCAGATACTTCTACAAATACTTCTGTTGTTTTTTCATCAACTCTTCCCAGTTCATGTGAATTTATTATTGGTGGCATTGATAATATTTTATTTTTAGAATCTGTGAATATTGGATATTTTTCCCATTTTTCTAATAAGTGTTTATATTTCATTCCTGTTGCATGTTTCTCTAATATCTCTTTTCCATTTATTTCTTTTTGATACTCTAATGGTCTGAATTTTATTTTTTCTGGTTTCTCTGCTGTGAATGTTATTGGAAATTTTATTTTTTCTAATGGATATACTCCTATTGCTCCTTTTTTTCTGTTTCTTAAGAATGTTCCACCTATCTTTTCTTGTACTCTTATTATCTCTCTTATTTTTTCATCATCTAATTTTAATCCTTTGACTACTGCAGCTGCCGTATTCATCCACTCTTTTGCTGGTTGTTTTACATTTACTTTATAATTTGATTTATTTATTTTTATTTCATCATTTTTATTTCCTAAATATGCTCTTAATGCTCTTCCCAATCCATAAGTAGATAGTAAGTCTGGTCTCTCTGTTGTGATATCTATTCTTAATTTATCTCCTTCTGCACTTTCTAGTTCATATCCTAGACTGAATAATATTTCTTCTAATTCTTTTATCTCTAGTTTTCTTCCTATTATTTTATTCAGTTGTTTATGTTCTGTTTCTAAGATTACCATTTTTTTGTTACCTTATGTTCTCTTAACCATCTTAGATCTGATGTTGCTCCTAGCATGTTTCTTACATCTTTTTGTTCATGTATCATCATTGCTAGTCTCTCTAATCCTAATCCCCATGCTATTACTGGAACTTTTATTCCATATGGTTCTAATGCTTCTGGTCTGAATATTCCTGAATTTATTAGTTCTATCCATTTTCCTAATTGTTCATTATATCCATATGCTTCCATCGAGCTTTCCGTATATGGGTTATATGTTGGTTTGAATTTTATTTTATTTATCCCCATCTTGTTATAGAATTCTTTTACATATCCCATTAGATCTCTTAATGTTAATCCTTCATCCATTATGAATCCCTCTACTTGGTGGAATTCTGGTAAGTGAGTTGCATCTATTGCTTCATTTCTAAATATTCTTCCTATGTAGAAATATTTTGCTGGTGGTTTTATATTTCTTTCTCCGAAATATCTGAAGGTAGTAGCTGTTGTGTGTGTTCTTAATAATAATTGTTTTGCTACATTTTCATCAAATTTATATCCGTACCCTTTTGATCCTGATTTTCCTCCGTTCTCATGTACTTCTGCTACTTTTTTTACTAATTCTTTTATTGGTAATTTACCTTCTTTATTTAAGTAGAATGTGTCTTGCACCTCTCTTGCTGGATGGTCTTGTGGTATCCACATTGAGTCCATGCACCAGAATGCTGTCTCTACTAATGGTCCTTCCATTTCTTTGAATCCCATATCTAAGAATATTGTTCTTATATAGTCTATTGTTTCCTGTAATGGATGTCCTCTTCCCCCTATTAATTTTGGAACTTGACTTTTTACATCATAGCTTCTGAATTCTTTATCTTTCCACTCTTTATTCTTTAATATTTCAGGCGTTAGATTCTCTATTAAGTTTACATCTAATTTTTCTTTTACTATCTCTTTTCCTAATTTTGTTAATGTTATTTTTCTCTCTTTGTTCTCATCTGTTCTAGTTATGTTTCTTTTCCTTAATTCTTCTATTATTTTTTTATCTTTATCACTGAATATTTCTGTTTTTGCTCCATCTTTTAATTTCTCTAATAATTGTTCTTCATCAGATTTTTTTTCTAATACAGAAATTCCTTGATTGGTTATTTTGAATTTTGCCTCTTTTTCTTTTATGGTTTCTATGTAATTATTTCTTCTTAGCAATCCTATGCATGCATTTACCTCTTCATTGCTTAGTTCTGCTTTTTGTTTTATCTCTTCTAAGTTTAGTATTGTATTTTTTATTGTTCTTAAAAATCTTTTTTCTGGTAGTCCTTTTTCTAAATATTTTCTTCCATGATCTGTTAATTTTGCTGTTTGTGTTATTGTTAATTCATTTATTACTAAGCCTTTTGCTTCTAGCCATTGTGCTGCTCTTGTTATCTCTACTTCTTCTAATTTAGAGTTTTTCACTATTTCTGACTGTATATTATTGAATTTTAATAATGGTAATAATTTTCTCTCTAATGGATGTAACTGGTTCACTATCTTTTTGACTTCTGTCATTAAGTATTATAATTAATATTTGGTTTATATAATTATCTTTTAGAATTTTTCAGGCTGCATTATCATCTTTATATCTGGCGAATATTAAACTGAACTCATCAGCTGTGTCTTCATCTATTTCAGTATAACCATTTTTTTCTAAAAGTTTCTGGTATAATCTATTATGTGCATTTACATGTACAGGAACATTGCTTCTGTCTATGACTAAGCCTGAATCAACTCCGTCTCTATATAGTCTGACATTTTTAGCAGCATGATTTATATTATCACATCCCATTACTGCATCTATCCTAGAATTATTTACTACTTCAACTAAAGTTAGTTTACCTTCTTTATCATATACTAAGAATAATTTTATTGTTTCCATACTTGTTCAAACATCTCTTTCAATGCACCTGCGAAGAATGGTGTTGATACCCATATTCCGACATCTGTTGTATTATCCTGTACTTTGTCGTGATTTACCATAAACACCAGTTCTTTATCATCTACTACAACAAACCTTGCATTTAAATTTATATCTTTTACTTCTGCATACTCTTTTAGCTCTTCTGCTGCCTCTTTTGCTTTTTCTGTCTTTAGTGGTGCAGCGATTCTTACTTTTACTTTGTTGTTCTTTATTTTCTTGAATGTTGTTTTTAAATATTCTGCTTTTCTTACTATGCCATCAGCAGTAGTCACTATTAGTACCTCTTTCTCTGCATTGTTTATTAAATTATTTATATGGTCATAGACATTTTCTCTCCCTTTGAAGCTTCCAGCGATTGTGCTTGGATCTACATTGTCTATTCCGTGTTTGAATAATAAGCTTAATTCCTTGAATACATCTGTTGTCTGTACGTTTTCTAGCATCTGTATCTGTTCTTCTGCTCTGTCCTGGAATCCTTTCTTTACTCTCTTTAATATTTCTGTTGGCTGTACTGCTAGGTATTTTATTGGTCTTCCTAGTTTCATGATTATGAATCCTTTCTTTTCTAAGCTTTCTAGGACATCGTATGCTCTTGATCTAGGTACATTGCTTAAGTCACTTAATTCTCCTGCTGTTGCTGCTCCTTTTCCTAATAGTGATACCCAGATTTTTACTTCATATATGTTTAAGTTGAATGTACTTCTCAATTTCTTCAATAGTTCTTCTTTTACAATCATTTTACAACTATACAATAATAACAGTAAAGGTTTATAAAGCTTTTCATTATAGTTACTATATAGTAGTTATAGATTAAGAATAAGTCTAAAATGTAATATCAAGAAAAAACAGATAGTCAGGCAAATATTTATATAATATTTAAGTTTTATAATATCATGTCTAAGAAGAAGGTGAATAATCTATTTAAGTATAGTGTCTATTTAGTGATATTATTAGTTATAATTGGTCTTGCTTATTCTGTCTATGTTTTTAAGAAGAGTAGTTCTGGTGAGAATTCAGAATCTTTTATTGTCTGTAAGGATGAGAATAATTGTATTATTGCGTTGCATATTCATTCTGAAGTTAGTATAGATGTCTGTAGTAAACAATTAGATCTTCCCTTAGAAGCTGGCAACAAGAGAGGGACTCATACTCATAAAGAAAGAAACATTCTCCATTTTGAGGAAAAATTAGCTTACAATAATAAGACTCAAAAAATTATTGACACTGAACCTTTGAAGCTTAAGAATTTCTTTAATCATGAATCTGTCAATATGGGGTTCAGTAATACTTGTATTAATGATAAATGCAATAATGATTTATGTGATAATACTCCATCTCGTGTTAGGATGTTTGTTAATGATATTGAGAATTTCCAGTTCCATGATTATGTATGGAATGATGGTGATAAGATAAAAATAACTTTTGGAGGTGAATAAGATGAATAATGATTGTTTTGTTTGCAAGAAGACTTTAGTTAAGATTATTAGTTTTGAATCTAAGAAGTTCTGTTCTGATAAATGTAAGAAGAAATTTAATGATTGTAAGAAGAAAAAAGTTTGTGAGTTTTGCTAGATGAGTGATATTAATTTGCCAATAATTATAGGTGCCTCTTTGATAGATGGTATTAACCCTTGTGCTTTCGGTGTCTTGATATTCTTATTAGCTTATTTAGCTAAGACCACTAAGAAGAAATCTAAGATGTTAGTTAATGGTTTCGTCTATATTTTTGCTGTCTTCCTTACTTACTTGTTTGCAGGTTTGTTATTATTGCCTATTATCCAGAGTTTGGGGAGTTTCTCTGTTTATTCTTATGTTGTTCTAGCTGTTATAGTGGTCATTGCAGGTTTATTAGAGATTAAAGACTATTTTTGGTACGGTAAAGGGTTTTCATTATCTATTTTCCCTTCTGAAGCTGAGAGGATCAAGAAATATGTTAGCAGTGTTTCAGGTAATCCACTGACTGCTTTTGCTCTTGGTGTTTTTGTTGCTTTGGTTGAACTTCCTTGTACTGGTGCTGTTTATTTGGCAGTCTTAGCATTGATGTCTTTTACTGGTATTACAGTTTCTAATATTTTATTCTTAGTGATATATAATGTGATATTTGTTATTCCTTTGGTTGTAATTCTTTTGTTGGTTTATAGGCAATCTTCTACTGTTAAGTTTGAGAGATGGAGACAGAAACATAAAGCTTTGATGCGTCTAGCTACAGGTTTAGTATTATTAGCTCTTGGTTTATGGATGATATTTACTATACTATGATTCCAAAGCCTTTATATAAAATTAAATTTTAATTAGTTTATGAAACATAATATTAAAGTAACAATTATTCTTTTATTATTATTTATCTGTTCTCATCTTATCGGTTTATATGTTATTAATCATTACTTGCCTTCAACTGCTGATTTGCCTTTGAATATAGAAAAGCCGCAATTTGCTGAAGAGACTTCTTATCTCCCGATTTTTCTCACTATTATTATTGCTACTGCTCTGGCTTTATTATTGATAAGGTTTAAAGCTCTTAAGATTTGGAAGTTCTGGTTTTTACTATCTGTTTTCATGACTCTGACTATTGCTTTCAATGCTTTCATTCCTGAAGCTTTCGCTATAACTTTAGCTATTATCTTTGCTTTATGGAAAATTTTCAAGCCTAATGTTTATGTCCATAATTTTACTGAATTATTTATCTATGGTGGTCTGGCTGCTATTTTTGTTCCTGTTTTGAATATTTTTTCAGCTGTTGTTTTATTAATATTGATATCAGTTTATGATTTCATTGCTGTATGGCATACTAAGCATATGGTCTCTATGGCTAAGTTCCAGTCTTCAACTAATGTTTTCGCCGGATTGTTAGTTCCTTATTCTGATAATAAGATAATAAATAAATACAAGAAAGCTCCTGAGAATTCTAAAGTATCTAAAGTTAGAGTTTCAGAAGCTATGCTTGGTGGTGGGGATATTGGTTTTCCTTTATTATTCTCTGGTGTTATATTAAAAACTTTAGGATTAAATCAGGCTTTGATAGTATCTTTATGTTCTGCTCTTGCTTTATTGTTTTTATTCATTATTGCTGAGAAGAAGAAGTTCTATCCTGCTATGCCTTTCATTACTGCTGGATGTTTGATTGGATATGCTATTGTTTATTTTATTTAGAAAGTAATAAAAAAGAAATAGAAAACCTTTTTAACATCTTTTAATCATTTATCATATGTTTATTAACAAAAAGAAGGTGTCTGTATTAATTTTCTTAGTTATTCTTTTAACTGTGATTATTGTTATTAATACTCCTAGTAATTGCAAGAGTGATTATTATTGTTTTAATGATCATGTTCTTGACTGTTCTAAAGCTAAGGTTATTACAGAAAAGGATGATAATACTTATTATTATGAAGTCCTCTCTAAGAAAGATGATAATTGCATTATTAAAGTTCAGTTGAATAAATTGTCTAATTCTCAGTCTAATGATCTGAAGAAAGCTCTTGAAGGTAAGAATATGTTATGTTCAATTCCTAGTTCTACTCTTGAAGTCAAGGATATTAAATCTATAACTAATCTTAATGATTATTGTTCAGGACAGTTGAAGGAAGCAGTTCTTGAAGTTACTATACAGAAACTTTATGATGTTGTTGTAGAAAATATAGGACCTATTGCTGCTGAATTAAGGAATAGCACAAGGATTTAGTTAAAAGTTTTAATTGTTTTAATAAATAATAGGTTTTATATTGTACTTCTTTTAAAGATATAAAAAATGGAAGTCTTAAAAGGCAATTTTAATGAAGGTAATGAAAAACATAGAGGATGGATTATTGGGCATTTTATAGATGAAAAATCTCCTTTTCACAGTAAAGATTTTGAAATCAAATGGGGAAGGTATAAAAAAGGTGATTCAAAAATTAGTATTGGAAAAAATTTAAAATCAGAAACTCTGACAATAATGATCCATGGTAGATTAAAGATAATTTTCCCTGAATATAAAAAAACCTTCATTTTAGATAAGGAAGGTGATTACCTATTTTTCCCTAAAAATATTAGCCATTCATGGGTTGCTGAGGAGGATTGTATGATTATAGGAATAAGATGGCCTTCTATACCTAATGATCAGAAGATTGTCTAGTTTTATCAACAACGTAAAATGTCTCTTCAGTGTATTCTATTTTTGTATATTTATAATCTAATCTCTCAAGTAACCTCTCTATCCATCCTCTTTGCGGATGATTCATCTCTCTTGCACCTCTTATGCTTAAATTTGAGAATGATATAACTAGATATCTGGCTTTTATTTTTTTTATCAGTTCCTCGCTTGTTTTATGATCTTTTACATCTATGCTATCTAATAATTTAAACAAGAAACATACATCAGTTTCTGGTAATTTTATATCTTTAGTTACATCCCCTTTTATTATCTCAAACTTATATTTATTATTTTTTAGATATTCAGAGATTATCTCACAATCTTTCTCTGTTAGTTCATTTACATAATAATATACATTCTTCCCAATAAGATCATAACTTAATACATTTAATCCTGCTCCTAGGTCTAATATTTTTTTAGGTTTTCCTGTTATCTCAAATATTTTTTCATAAACATCCTGATATATTCTCTCTCTTTCTCTTGTTGAACTATGTAATTCTAAATTTAATTCATTTTTATTATCAACTGTTTTTTCCCAGAATTGTCCATATCTTTTATTTAATTCATTCCTTACTGATTTTACTATCTGTTCTCTATCTCTCTCTTTAAGTAAGTTTTTCTTATATTTAGCCTCTAATTTAGAATTCTGTTTCAGTATTAATAATATAAATTTCTCAACAAAACTATCATCTATATTACTTAATGTTTTTTTATCTTTGATTTTTTTAATTAACTGAATATCCATGATTAAAGAAGTTAACTTTATATTTAAAAACTATTTGATAATTCTATGGAATTAGAGAATCCTGGATTAGATGATATAGGTGAAATGGAAAAAGCCATTGATATAATATCTTATGAATTTAATATATGTAAAAGCGTTGCTCCAAGTCCTGGGATGTTTTATATAAAAACAGATTTTGGTAGGATGTATATTGGCATGGTTATAACAAATAAACTGATTATACATGATTGCAGAGTTAATACTTCAATGATAAGATCTCTTGATAATGTTTTCTCTGAATTAAGAACTAAAGAATTAGAAAAAGCAACATTTGGAGAGATTATAATAATTGATGAACTTCCTGCTTTTATTCGTGATAAGGATCATGACAGGAGAGAGGTGCATATAAACTCCTTAAATAGGTGTTATAATCTCGAAGATGTTTACAATAAAATAATGCAGGATTATTTTGAGAATAAATAGTTTAGATGATCAGATTTTTAATGGTGTGCAGATTAATTCCCCTTTTTCTATATCAAAATAGATATTTAATGCAAAACGTCCATCATTAAATTCTATATCTATATTTTTTTCATTAAAATGTTTTTTTATATACTCAACAAGTAATATTCTCTCAGGAAAATGAATTTTTTCAGCTTCAGATTTATTTTTATAGTCTTGATAATAAATTTTTCCCCCTCTTAGATATACTTTTACTTCATTTATATTTTTTTTATAAGACTTGATTATTTTATCTATTGAATATTTAATAAAAAAATCATCATGAGAATGTGACATATAAGCAGTTTTAGATTTAGGATCATATACCACTAAACAATAGCATGGCCCAGGTGAACAAGATAAAACATTTGGCGATGAAGCTTTTTTATATTCATCAGTTTCAACAAGTATCTCTTTTTTCTCTCTTTTATTCATAAAATAATAATAAGATGCAAATTTATATAATTTTGCTAAAAATTTAGTAGGCACGCCCAAGAGTGGATACACTAATCTTCACAGGTTGAGTCCTAATCTTTCCTCTACCCCGCTACCCTGTAAGCGTTATCTTGAATGCTTATTGTTGCTTTGTTCCCAATCTCACAAGTTTCACAATCAAAACAACCAGACAGGACAGGATATCACTGTAGTTATTAGGGCCTGCAAAAATTAATGCATCGCCTCTTGGACTTCGACTCCATCTAAGACCGTTTATGGTTACAGGTGCGGCCTAAACACCCAGCCTAGCCTATATTATCATTGTCAGTAATGTTTTTAAATGTTGTTTTTTACTGGTTTTCTTCAACAAATTTCTTTATCTCATCTATATGCTGTAGGATCAGTTTAGCTTTTTTTAGTCCGAATGAGAATGGATATTTGTCTTCTGTTCCTTCCTCGCTTAATATCATTGTCTTATGTCCTTTAAATTCTCCTGTTTTTGCTGTCATTTTATTTTTCTCCTTATGATTTTATTTAAGTTTTAAATTTAGTAGATTATTATATACTTTATGATTATTTTTCATAGCTTACTTGATATATTTTTCCTGCATTGTCATCTGATATTAATAATCCTTCTTTGTAATTGATTATATCTACTGGTCTTCCTTTTACAACTAATGAACTTATCCATCCTGTTGCAAAGTCTTTTACTTCATTAGTTTCTAAATCTGCTGTTACAACTTTGTATCCTGTTGGTTTTTCACTGTTCCAGCTTCCGTGATATGCTATGAATATTTTTCCTTTATATTCTTCTGGGAATTTATTTCCATTATAGACTGCTAATCCTAATGGTGCTGAGTGTGATTGTAGATCTATGAATGATGATTCTGTATCTAAGCATGGATTTCTTACATATGTTTTTTTATCATATTCTGTATCATGTATCTGTTTTCCATAGCAGTTTGGCCATCCATAATTTTTATTTTCTTCTATTATGTTTATCTCTTCTGGCGGATAATCATCTCCTAATCCATCTCTCCCGTTATCTACACCTATTATTTTTCCTTTATTTTCTACAAATCCCACTGTGTTTCTTAATCCTGATGAATATGTTTTACAATTGCTTCCGTCTAATTCGCATTGTTCTATTGTTGATCTTCTTTTATCTGTTTCCTCGCAGACATTGCAGTCTGATCCTATTGAAACATATAATTTTTTATTTATTATTTTTAAAGTTCTTGTCCAATGTCCTCCTTTTGGTAGATCTAGTAGTTTTTGTAATGTTTCTGTATCAGCTATATTGTCATTATTATCATCTTTTACTCTTACTACTTTATCCTCTTCTGCTATGTAATAATATCCTTCGTAAAAATCTATTCCATGTGGATTATTCAAATTTTCTATAAATACTTTTTTTGTCTCAGCTTTTCCATCATTATTATTATCTTCTAATGCTACTACTTTTCCCTGACTTGGTATTGTCACGAATACTGCATTTCTTTTGCTTAGCATAAGTCTCGGTCCTGGATTTGGTCCTGGTCTTGAGATTGTTGTTCCTCCTAACTCATCTGCAAATGTTGTTATTTTGAATCCTTCTGGTAAATCTATAAATTTTAATTCTTCTGAATGGTATGAGGGTTTTACAGAAAAATAGTTTGCCGCATAATATACAACCCCTATTATTAATATTAAGAATAATATTTTCTTTATCATTATAATATTTAGGAATCTGGCTTTATTTAAATTTATTTATTAATAATAAAAAGTGTAAATAGTTAAACCTCTATCCTTAACCCTTTTTGTTCCTGTTCTAATAATACACTTCCTATCCCTCTTCCCATATTATAGCTTACTCCTGAGAATAAATCAAATATGCTTGTCTGGTGTTCTCTTGTTATTACTTTTATCTCTGTATTATTTAGTTCTTTTTTCATTAGTTCTATAGCTGTCTCTCTATTGCCGAATTCATCTATTAACCCTAGTTCTTTTGCTTCACTTCCTAGATAGAACTCTCCTGTTGCTATTTTTCTCACATCATCTATTTCCATATGCCTGTTGATAGCTACTTGTTTTATGAAATATTCATGTACTATTTTTAATTTATTTTCCATTAATGTTTTTTCTTCTGGAGTTAAGTCTCTGTATGGTGTCCCTATATCTTTTTTCTCTCCTGATACTATTCTCTCATATCCTATTCCATATTTTTCAAATAATCCGCTGAACTCTAGATAACTTCCTATTACTCCTATACTCCCTGTTATGCTCATTGGTGATGCTATTATCTTGTCTGTTGAACTTGCCACCCAATACCCACCTGATGCTCCTACTTCTCTTATTACTGCATATTTTGTTTTATTTATTGATTTTACTGCATCTGCTATCTCCTGGCTTGCTACTACTGCCCCTCCAGGACTGTTTATCTCTAAGATTATTCCTTTTACTGTTTTATCTTTTCCTGCAGTTTTTATATCTTCTAATACAGTTTCAGTTGATTGCCCGCCTAATCCATATATTCCACTGCTTTTTTCTAATGTTATTACTCCATTTATTGGTATCACTAATATTTTATCCTCATAATCCTGTACATTGAATAATTTTGAGCCTAGCCCTGCTACGATATATAAGATTATTATTACTACTGCGAATATTCCCCATTTATTCATTTTATTACCACTCCTTTCTCAACTACTTGTGTGTTGCTTAATACCTCGAATAATCTCTGGTTTCCTTTCTTATATATCATATAGATTACATCTATCAATAAGATTATTCCAAATGGTTTTGTTATATTTCTTAACAATACTTGTATAAAAGTTAACTCATTATTTATCGTGCTTTTCACATATAGGTTCAGTAGTGTTTTCCCTATTGTCTGTTGTAATTTATATTCCAGTATTGTGAAATAAAACAATTGTAATACTATTATTATAAGACTTGCCATTATTATTCCTGTATTTATTTGAGGACTTAATAATTTTATATCACTGAATGAATTATTGAATTGCAGCACAACTACAAAGTTTAATATTATTGAATCTATCAGATAAGCAACCATTCTTTTCCATAATGATGCACTATACTCTCTGTTTAGTATTCTTGCTGTCTTCATAGCAATTTTTTTTGGTTCTCTTCTTTAAGAAGATTATGGTAATGACATATGTAATATAATATAGATGAATGCGAAAATGTTATAAAGAAGTTTTTTCCTTAAATAAATATGGTAAAAAGAAGTGTTATAGTATTTTTAGTATTATTTAGTGTTGTTTTTTCTTTTAATGTCTTAGCAGGTTCTGAAGCTCAGGAAGGTTGGTCTTGTGATTACTCTTCAGGTAAGGACGCCGCATGTGATCCATCACGTAACATGTATTGTATTAATAATGTCTGTACTACTTACACTGGAGATTTAGAAAAGTGTTCTGGTCCTTCTTCAGCTGATCTTTCTGCAAAAGGTAAAGTTGATCTTGTTTTAAGAAATGCTCAAACTGGAGCTATTATTCAAGAGTCTCATTCTGATATTTGTTACCCTGAAGGTTCTGGCGGTTTTGCTGAATCATGTTCTGGAGAAAACTGTAAAGTCCAGGAATATTATTGTTCAGGAAATGAAGCTAAAGTTTTAATATCTAGTTGCTCCTCATGCAGTGACGGTAAATGCCTTTCTTCTGTTCCTTCTAATTGTAATGATGATGATAATGATGGTTTCTTTGATCGTGATAACTGTGGTACAACTAGAGACTGTGATGATTCAGATTCTTACACAAGACCTGATAATTTGACTAATGTTATTGGCGGTTGCGGTGCTGGTAACTGTGATGATGTTCATATTAAAGAGATTTGTAATGATAACAAGGATAATGATTGTGACGGTAATAGGGATATGCTTGATTCAGAATGTACTGGAAGAGGTCACTGTTCTAATCTTGTAAGAGATGTAGACGAATCTAATGTAGACTGTGGTGGAGCTTATTGTTCTGCCTGTCCTACTGTTCCTGTAAATAATCCAGTAATTGATATACAAAGACCTGATAATGAAATTAATGTTACAGAAGAAAACTCTTGTCCAGCATTGACTCCTGAAAGTTCATGTAATGATGGTGAATACAAATGTAATACTATATCTCAGGAATTGTCTGTATGTGAGTCTAATACCTGGACTCTTAATAATATCAGGTATTCAGAATTATGTTCAAGTTCTAGGGAATGTATTCCTAATGAATTAGTATGTGATACTGAGAATGGTATTTATAGGACATGTACTCCTTATGGTTATCTTTCTGAGGGTGTTAGAGAAAACATAGAACAGGTATGCAATAGTATGGCTTGTGATGAGAGTATAGCACAATTCCAATGTAATAATAGGGCTGATACTGTAAGGAATTGTATTAATGGTGCTTGGACTGATTATTCAGGAGAGGGTTATGATGAGAAATGTGATGTTGATAGTGAAGAATCAGTTGCAGAGGCTATAAAGAATTTCTTTTCTGATTTATTTTAATTTATTTTTTTATCTATTAACATATTTGAGTTATTTTATATAATTTAAGCATATTCAAAACCTTTAATATTGTTTTCTTTATTCTTTGTATTATGAAAGAAGCTATTATTGAATTAATATCCAGGATTAAATCTAAGGATTATTCTAGTCTAGACTCTCTTAAACGTCAGATTTCTAAAAAATATAAATTAAATAAGTTTCCTTCTAATATTGATATCCTTGAACATCTTGATGAATCCAATAAAGAAATTTTCAAGAATTTATTATTATCAAAACCAGTAAGAACTCTTTCAGGAGTAGCTCCTATTGCTGTCATGACAAAACCTATTGCCTGTGCTCATGGTAAATGCACTTTTTGTCCAGGTGGTCCTAAATCAAATTTCGGTGATGTTCCTCAATCTTATACTGGTAATGAACCTTCTACTATGCGTGCAATTAGATCTAATTATGATCCTTATTTGATAGTTTTCAACAGGATTGAACAATATATATTACTTAATCATATTCCAGATAAAGCAGAAATTATTATTCAAGGTGGTACTTTTTGTTCTTTCCCTAAAGAGTATCAAGATGAAGTTGTTATTTATATCCTAAAAGCCATGAATGATTTTTCTGAAATGTTTTTCACTAATGATAAACTGGATTTTGATAAATTCAAAGATTTTTTCGAACTTCCAGGTTCTGTTAAGGATAAGGAAAGAGGTTTGAAGATTGCTGATAAGATTTTAAAATTCAAAGGAACTTCTAATGTTGAAAAAGAACAGTTAAGGAATGAAACTTCTAAGATTAGATCTACAGCTTTAGTTATTGAGACAAAACCAGATTGGTGCATGGAATCTGAAATTAATGAAATATTAAAATTAGGAACAACTAGAGTTGAATTAGGTATTCAGACTTTGAAAGAAGATGTTCTTAAAGCAACTAATCGTGGGCATACTTTAAATGATTCTATTAAATCAATTCAGTTATTGAAAGACTCTTTTTTAAAAACTACTTTACACATGATGCCTGGTCTTCCAAACACATCAAGAGATGAAGATATTAATATGTTTAAGGAATTATTTTCTAACCAAAATTACAGGCCTGATGGTTTGAAGATTTATCCATGCATAGTTATGCCTGGAACTCCATTATATATTCAATACAAGAATAGGTTGTTTACTCCTTTGACAACTGAAAAGGGTGCTGAAATTATTGCTGAATGTAAAAAGTTTATTGAAAATTATTGTAGAGTTTACAGAGTTAACAGGGATATCCCAACTAAAGTGACTGAAGCAGGCATTGGACATACTAATCTAAGACAGTTCATAGATAAAGAACTTATTAAAAAAAATATTAAATGTAAATGCATTAGATGTCGCGAACCTATGGGTAAGGAAGTTGATTATGATTCTGTTGAAATTAAAAAACAATATTATGATTCAAGTAATGGAAAAGAAGTTTTCATTAGTATTATTGATTCTAAGAATGATATTTTATTAGGATTCTGCAGATTAAGAAAACCTTACAAACCATTTAGGCCTGAAATTACTTCAACTTCTGCTGGTATTCGTGAGCTTCATGTTTATGGTCAGGCAACTCCTATAGGTGAAGAGGGTATTGTTCAGCATAGAGGATATGGTAAAAAACTTATGGAAGAAGCTGAAAAAATTGCTAAAGAAGAATGGAATTGTGATAAAATGTTAGTTATTTCTGGTATTGGTGTTAAAGAATATTATAAAAAATTAGGTTACTCTAAGGATAGCGTTTATATGAGTAAGAAACTATAATCTCTTAAATCCTTCAACTTCTAAACCCTCTTTTAATAATTTAATAGGATTTGCAAAAGTTTCATAAAACCTGTACAATCTGTTTACATTTAGATCAGGTGATGAACTACTAGGAATATTATTTCTAATTGCAATGCCAATAAGTGGATAAGAACCAATAGTTTGGGGATTATATATCTGATTACTTAGTAGTCCTAAGAAAGAAGGCCCCATTATTAATAATGGTAAATCAACTCCACTACTTCTTAAAGAGGTTGCTAATCTTTCAATTCCTGATTCATGATCTCCAAAGAAAACATATTCAACACCACTTTTAATTCTATCACCCAGTTCTTTGACTAATGAATCATTATTGTAAAAGAACTTATAATTTTCTAAAAAAGTCCAAACACTACTTATTGGACAATTCTCTCTTTCAGCAGTATAAGGGCCTAATAAATAAAATTTTGATGAATAATAATTAGGATATGCAGCATTCTTTCTAGGTAAAAGTGGACACCATGATTTTATTAATTCTTCTCTCTCTGATTCAGTCAAATTCAGCATATCAGACAGTATGTCTAATGACTCAATCCTCATATTGTTATTTTCTGAACGACGACCATTGAGAAAGGCATTTAGATATGGCCTCTTAACTCCAATAGAATGTGATAAATGGTCTTGTTTAATCTTAAGATCAGACATTCTATCCTTAACTAAAAGTGTTATCTTATCCAAATTTATTTTTTTTACCATAGTTTTTTCATCAATTAGTAGTAATAGTAGAGTATATTAAAAAGTGTAGTCATGTTATATGACAACATTTAAATAGATTTACAATTTATTTTTATTATGGATTATTTAATCAGTTTAGGCAATTTAGGTTTAACAAAAGTAGAAGCTAAAGTATACTTAGAACTGCTTAAAATTGGTTCTACAAAAACAGGACCTTTAGTTAAGAAAACTGGATTACACAGAGCTACAGTATATGATGTTTTGAAGAGGTTAATAGAGAAAGGTTTAGTTAATTATATTACTAAAGAAAATACTAAGCATTTTCAGGCCATAGATCCTCACAGTTTATTAGATCTTTTAAAAGAAGAACAAATTGAATTAGATAATAAGAAAAATAATGCAATTAAAATAATAAGTGATCTTAACAAATTAAAATCTGAAGCCATGAATAAAGAAGAAGCACATGTTTTCTTTGGAAAAAGGGGTGTTAAGACGATTTATGAATCAATATTAAAACATAAAGAAGTTTTAACTTTTGGAAGCCATGGTAGATTTAGAAGTTTAATGCAAGCCTATTTTGATGATTATCTTAAGAGAAAGAAGAAATCTGGATGTAAAACTAGACTAATTGTTTCTGAAAGAATTAGAAATAGCCCAATGGTAAAACATTGTGATGTAAGATATTTGCCTAAAGAATTTGATAGTCCAATAGCTACACAAATATTTGGTAATAATGTTTCCATAATTGTTTGGACTGAAAACCCTATTGCTTTTTTAATTGAAAGTAAAGAAGCTGCTGAAGCATTTAGAAATTATTTTAATGTAATATGGAAAATAGGGAAGAAATAAGTGCAATAGCTGTTGTAAAATACAAATAACATTTTCGTTGGAGTGATAAATAGTTTTTTATAATAGTTAATTTCAATTTATTTAAATGAAAAATGGTAAATTAATTCTTATTATTGGACCTACTTGTTCAGGAAAAACAGTTATCACTAATTATATTCTTCATAATAGAAAAAATACTTCTAGAGCAGTTTCTTATACAACTCGTTCTCCAAGAGATTCTGAAAAAAACAATATTGATTATCATTTTATTTCCTCCGATAGATTTAATGAGATGATTAATAATGATGAGTTTATTGAATACGAAAACGTCCATGGTAATTTATATGGCACTACTAAAGATTCTTTCAATTTAATTAATAAAGGAAAAGACGTAATTAAGATTATTGATTATAAAGGTGCTTTGAAGATTATTAGTTTAGGTATTAAATGCACTTCTATTTTCATTTGCCCTAAAGATAAAGATATTGCTATTAAAAGAATTAAGGATCGTGGCGATAATGATGTTATCTCTAGACTAAAATCTTTTGATGATGAAATGCTTCACAAGAATGATTTTGATTATCTAATATACAATGATGATTCTACAGATATTAATTTTATTATTAATAAAGTTATTAAAATAATTGATTCATAATTTATTTAAAGATATTTACATATTCTGAGAAAGCTTCAAAGAAATCAGGAAAGAATACTCTTATTGCTATTGCTCCTCCAATTGCCATTAATGCATTGCTTGCTGTAAAAAATGGCGTACCTGAATAATTATTGGTATTTTGGTATTGATTATTCTGTTGTATAGAATTTCCAAATGATTGTTGCATATTGACTTCAGGCATCCCATTTAATCTTCTGTCTAGATTATCAAATTCATTAATGTATCTCTCAAAATCTTCTGTATCTCTTCTGTTAAATGCCATACAATAGGTATTATAGAATCTTTTTACCATCTCTCTGTCATATACTGCGTATTGTTTATGTTTGGGATCATATCCATACAATGCAGGATCTAATAATACAAATCCTTCATTAAAATCTCTGACATATGTACATACATGAGGCTTAGTTCTACCATCATATGTTTTCATTACAGATACAAATCCTGCATTCATTCCCATTAAATTGTTCATTGTTATTAATAAAAAACTTCTATCAACACACTCTCCCATCATATCCTCAAATGTTTCAGAAGCAGAACGATATATAGTTGTATTTCTATCACCATATGGTCTTATATTATTGTATACCCATTCACAGTTTTTGTTTGCATTCCATATTGACTTATAATTATGTTTATCAACAATTAATTCCCAGCATTTTTCTATCATATCTTCTGTGTAATCAAATGGTTTTTCATGTAGATTGTATTTATCTGCATTATAATGTGCATAATCCATGAATACACCCTTATCTTTAGACCCTAGAACAGTTTCTATTCCCATTTATTATATTGAACTTTAATTCTTAAATACTCTTTAGGAAGTTTTTTCGTAAATCTTTCAATTATTCTGGAAATTCACTCATCATAATACCCATTTGCTTTTTTTGTCTCTATATCTACTAATAAACTTCTCTCTTTTTCTGTTAAGTTTGATATATTATAATCACTATCACCTACTATTATTCCATTCTCTCTTATATACACAGGCAGTCTTTGTGAATAATTCTTTACATAAGTCTCTAGATTTCCCTTGCCATTTAGTTCATGAACTATTTCTAAGTTTAATGCTTGTTCTTTCCTTACATATCCAGGTTCTGATTTGCTGAAATAGAATTCTACTGTATTTACAGCTTTTTCTATCTCATGATGACATGCATATGTTGCATAAGCTATCAATAATGCCTTTGCTGTCCATTTTGTTGCTGTTACATATCTGAATAAGCTCATGATATTAACTTTGATTTCAGATTTAAAATGTCTTTAGTAGGATTTATTGTAAATCTTTCAGTTTTTATGTAAAAAATACTTTTATAAATGGTTGAATTACCTTTAAGTTATGGATATTGATAGAGAGTTGATAATTAAAGTTGCTAAGAACTCTAGGTTGAACCTTTCTGAACATGAAGTCTCTCAGTTTACTGATGATTTTAAAGATATCCTAAACGCTTTCTCTACTCTTAATGAACTAGAGACTACCGATGTTAAGCCTAGTTTCCACCCTGTTGAAATTAAAAATCGTTTAAGAGATGATATTCCTAAAGCTTCTGTTCCTGTAGATATTATTTTAAGCAACTCTTATCATAAGAAGGATGATTATTTCCTGGGACCTAAGGCATTATGAAAGCATTATCTATGAAACAGCCTGTTCCTGAACTTATTTTGAATAAAAGGAAGACTATTGAAACAAGGACTTGGAAATCTGATTTTCGTGGTGAATTCTATATTCATGCTTCTAATAATTTAATGCAGGGTTTTATTGATAAGTTTAGTATTGATGAAAGTAAATTAATTAAAGGTGCTATTGTTGGTAAAGCTTCTATTATTGACATGAAAGTTTACAATACTGTTGAAGATTTTAAATTAGATTCTCATAAGCATTTAATGGACATTCCTAATAAACTTCCTACTTATGGTTATATTCTTGATAATATTAAAAGATTAGATAATCCTATTAAACTTAAAGGTAAATTGAACTTCTTTGAGGTTGATTTTGATGAAGGTAAGTGATTTTATTAAGAGAGTTCATAATAAAGAAGTTGATGTTGTTGAACATACTCATAAAGTTCTTGATGAATGTAAAAAGATTAATTCTGAATATTATTATTTTAATACTATCTCTGAAGATTTAGCTTTGAAACAAGCAGAGTTAGTTAAGAAAAATCCTAAAGGTAAATTAGCTGGTCTTCCTATATCTGTTAAGGATAGTATTTGTGTTAAATCTGTTGAATCTACTGCTGGCTCTAAGATCTTAAAAGGTTATTATCCTATTTTTAATGCTACAGCTGTTCAGAAAGCTATTGATGAAGGTGCTATTATCATTGGTAAGACCTCTCAGGATGAGTTTGGTTTTGGTAGTTTTTCAATAAATGTTGGAGTAGATTTCAAAATTCCTTTAAATCCTTTTGATAAAGAGAGAGTGACTGGTGGTTCTTCTGGTGGTGCTGGTGGTTTAACTCAGAAAGCTTCATTCCCTCATATTGCAATAGGTGAATGTACTGGTGGTAGTATTGAGAGTCCTGCTAGTTTTTGTGGTGTTTTTGGTTTGATTCCTACTTATGGTAGAGTCTCTCGTTACGGATTAATAGATTATGGTAATTCTTTAGATAAGATTGGTCCTATCTCTAAATCTGTTTTTGATTCTGCTTTATTATTGAATACTATTTCTGGTTTTGATGAGAAAGATTCTACTAGTTTAAATCATCCTGTTGAAGACTTCACTAAGTATCTGGATAAGGATGTTAAAAATCTTAAGATTGGTATTATTAAGGAATGTTTTTCTGATGGTGTTGATAATGAAGTTATTTCTCATGTTCATAATGCGATTTCTAAACTCTCTAAATTAGGTGTCAAGACTGAAGAAGTTTCTCTTCCAACTTCTATTAAGTATGGTATTCCTGCTTATTATTTGACTGCTACTTCTGAATCTTCTACTAATCTTGCTAAATATTGTGGTATGCGTTATGGTGCTTTTGAAACTTTGAAAGGAAATTTTGATGAATATTTTTCTGATGTCCGTTCTAAGAATTTTGGTTCTGAAGCTAAACGTAGGATTATGTTAGGTTCTTTTGCTAGGATGTCAGGTTTTCGTGATGCTTATTATATTAAAGCTGCTAAAGTAAGGACTTTGATTATTGAAGAATATAAAAGAACATTTAAAAAATTTGATGTCTTAATCTCTCCTACAATGCCTGTATTGCCTCCAAAAATAAAAGAGATTTCTAAATTATCTCCTTTAGAGAATTATATGATGGATATTATGACTGTATCTCCTAATCTTGCTGGTTTGCCTCATATGAGTGTTCCTGTTGGTTTCTCTAAAGGTCTTCCTGTTGGTATGATGCTGACTTCCGATCATCTGAAAGAAGGGGTTTTATTGCAAGTTGCTAAAGAATTTGAGAAGTAATAGTTAATGTTATAAATTTATTCTAAATATTTATTTTATGAGAATTGGAAGACTGGTAGGTTTAGAAGTTGTTGAAGTCAATGATTCTATTGTAAATCTATTAACATCTAACGAAAGGACTAGTATAGATATTGGTCCTGAAACAGAAGAATTAACTAATACATATTTTAACTGCGTCAAACCTTTAGGAATTTATCATCCTCATGAGGGAAGATATATTAATATTGATGGTAGAACTTATGAGATTGATGTAGAATTAGAAATATTAAGAGTTCAACAAGATTTTACTCAGATATTTAGGCATTTAGATAAAATTCCGATTAATAGGAGATATTTAGTTTTAGGAACTGATAGTGAAGTTTTGAAAAGTTTTGAAACCTATGGTTATGTGACAGATAAAATTAGAGATTCTGATGGAAAATACAAATAATTTTTAAGCAGTTATTTGTTTTTGTATTTTTATTAAATCATTTATTATATTCGCATTTCTCTCTTTTACAAATAATAATTCTATTCCAAGTATATTTCCATTTTTATCTGAATCAATTATTGTATTATCATCTACCTCTTTTGTTTAATGTACATCTCCTTCCCTGAGTTTTATGTACATTGCATCTGCTTCTGGGTCATATTTTATTTTCATTTTAAAGCTTATCTAGTATCTTCTTCATCATTAATGCATCTTCTAACGGTTGTGGACTCTCATTTATTATTCTTGTATTTATCTTATATTTTTTTAAATATTCCAATAATTCTTTTGCTCTTTCTGGTTCTGTTGGTATGTGGTTTCTCTCCCCTTTTGATCCATAATTTATTCCTGTAAAATGACAAGTTAAGTTCTTCACATCTTTTATTAATTTACAAACATAATCATAATCTATTTTTCCTATATTCCTTGCATAGATATGAGAAAAATCTACACATATTCCACATCCTGTATCTTTTGTTAATTGTACTAATTCATCTATATCACCGAACTGTGTTGCTTTTCCTGTTGTTTCAGGACATAATACAGCATTTAAGTTTTCAGATTTGATAACATCATTCATTTCTCCTATCTCATTTTTTACCTGTTCATAACAATCTTTTTTACTTAATTTCTGATAATATGCTGCATGGAACACTATATATTTAGCAGTTAACAAATCTCCTATTCTGCAAGCATCTAGTATTCTTTTTTTACTGTCTATTATTTTTTGTTTATCATTAGATGTTAAGTTTACATAGTATGGTGCATGTATACTTAGACTGATTCCAGTTTTTTCAGCCTCTTTTCCTATTATTTCTGCCTGTTCTGGTTTCATATAGATACTATGTGTAAATGCTATCTCACAAGATCCTAATCCTACACTCTTTAAAAAATTTAAGAATTGCAAGGGTTTTGAGCCCAAGCCTGATGGTCCTATTGTTATCATAAAGAGTTTCTATTCACTCTCTACGCCTGTATCCCCGCCAGTTTCATCATCTGATTCAGGTTCTTCATCATCTTCAAGATCTTCATCATCATCTTTTACATCATCATCATCATGATCTTCCTCTTCCTCATCCCATTTCCTTTTTTTCTCTGGTGCGATCATGAATAAACTCTCTAATTGTGTACTCTCTATTTCACCTGAGTTTACATTTAACATTTCTAAAGTTTCCATTTTTTATCTCCTTTCATCAAAAGATGAACTTTTTCATAAGACTATTTTTAGTATTTAAGTTTTTTGCTTGGATTTTAATGTATATTTTCTAGTATATGTCGCAATATTTATATATTGTTTCTATTGTTCCGTTGATAGTGCGCGAGTAGTATAGCGGTCAGTATGGGACGTTGCCATTATATAGCAAAAACGTTCCGACCCGGGTTCAAATTAAACTAAGGTTATTCTTGGTTTATGGATTTCCCGGCTCGCGCATATTTATTTTTTAGTGAACATTTTTTATTTACTTATTCATAGTTAACAAGTTTTATATATCTCTTTATCTAAAAGTAGGATAGATAGTGATTACAACAACATAGTATAGTCGCTACAGTGATTTCTTAGGGTAAATTAGTATAGGGGGGATTAACATGCGAAGGGTTGATGAAGTAGTTAGTAAGATGAGGAGAGTTGAATATTGGAATAAGTACAAGAAGCTTCCAAACATGGATGAAGAAGAGGATTTGTACTATTTTGACTTTAGTGAATTAAGATAATTTTATATATTATTATTTATTTTTCTTTTTATGGTTAAAGAAGTTCGTGTATCTCATATATTAGTTGGTTCTGAAGATAAAGCTAATATGATTCTTAATAAGATTAAGACTGGTTATTCCTTTGATAAGCTTGCTATGGAAGAGTCTAAATGTCCCTCTAAGAAACGTGGTGGTGATCTAGGATGGTTTACTCGTGGTAAGATGGTTCGTGAATTTGAAAATTTCTCTTTTAATCTTAAAAAAGGTGAATTAGGTATTGTCAAGACTACTTTTGGTTATCATATTATTAAGAAAGTTGATGAGAAATAATTATCCAAAATATGTTACATCATCATTTATTTTCTCTTCTTTTGTTTTATTATCCTCTCTCTGTTTCTGCATTATCTTTTCTGCCTTGTCTATCTCTTTTGGTTTCTTTATCTCTCCAAATCTTCTCTCATAATCATTTACTGCTTTTGTTAATACTTCTAGGAATGATTTTGCATGATATGGTGTTAATATTACTGGATTATGCCTTAACAATAATGCTCTATGGTTTTCTATATCATGTATATTGCTTATGCACTTGAAATCTAATACTATCTCTGTTGGTGTAAAGTTTAATCCTATCTCATTTGCAAAGAATTGGTCTCCATCTTTTATTCTTACATTTAATTGTTTTTCTTCCTTTGCCATAATTAATAGTTCTTTTATCTGTTTAAAAATGTTATTAAAGATACATGGGCCCACCCAGAATTGAACTGGGGACCTACACCTAACTTAGTTCCTTTTTTGGGCGAAGACTTTTTCGCTAAAAAGGTTTCATGTAAGGGTGTCGTCATAACCGCTAGACCATGGGCCCATTAGGATTTTGGCTTAATTAATATCTTAAAAACCTTTCTATGTCTTAACAGGATTCTATTTAAACAACGTCACATTTATAAATAAGTAATTCTTTTAAGTTTATATAGAGGTGATATTTTATGGAA
>Ga0208375_1000201_pt1 | contig 96571 bp, 157 predicted proteins | sample RifOxyD1_FD_184038 | JGI IMG/M metagenome (GOLD analysis project Ga0208375, IMG submission 184038) | Soil microbial communities from Rifle, Colorado - Rifle Oxygen_injection D1 (SPAdes) | ecosystem: Environmental > Terrestrial > Deep subsurface > Rock core/Sediment | place: Rifle, Colorado... | reverse complement strand
TATGTTAGAAAAACAAATTATAGATGAAATAGAACGGGTATTCGGATGCGTTATGTTACGTCAATACCGAGTATGCGGTTATTTTGTTGATGGATATATACCGGAAAAGAAAGTGGTCATAGAAGTAGACGAACCACACCACTTTAAAAGAGACGGTAATTATACAGTACGAGACATTTGCAGGCAGAAAGAAATCGAGAAAGAATTAGGTTGCAGATTCATAAGGATAATAATATAAAAATGGGGGTATAGAAAATGGTCAGACATAGAAAAGGCAGGAAATGTGGGCATAGGGGTTGTAAAGTTAAACCCATAAGAACGAGAAAATATTGTTCAAAACATAAGAAATAAATTGGAAGGAGGAATTAAAATGACAAGACGAAAAAATCCAACAACTACGGAATTAAACAAATTGAAAAGGGAAGCACACGAATATTTTGATACACACACCAAAATTGTTCCGGATATGGATGATATTAAAGATTATATGGCGTATGAATTATCAGAAAAATACGGAACAGAATACGAAGATGCAATGAATAGGGTTAATATGTATTTTGGAGCGAAAAAGAACCCCAAAAAGAAATCTGGAGGAAAGAAAATGGCAAGAAAACCAAGAGGTAAAAAAATGTGCCTAACGGTGTACAAGAGTGGGAAAAAGAGACTGAAAGTATCGCCTAAAGGCAGATATAAGGCGAAGGGTTACCGAGTGATTAACCCGAAGTGCAAACATTCAGGGTGTAAAGTACGCCCGATTAGGCACAGAAAATACTGTAGTAAACATAGGAAATAAGCAGGGAGGAATGGAGCATATGGTCAATTATTTAGGGGCCGTTTCAACGGATGAAAAAATAAAAATCGAGCGGGCAAAAAGAACAAAACAAGCGCAATTAGCCGCGGCAAAAAAGAAGCAACAGAACGCAGCTGCCAGTAAAAAGGCGCAGAAGAACAAAACGACAGTCTCGCAGAAATGGGCCGCTCGGACCAGTCATGCTCCACTCCCAGCGGAATCTTATAATGTGACACCGATAAACGTCCCGGTAAATATGGAAAAGGCGGTTTACACCGAGCCATTACCAAGAATAATCAGGGCGCCAATTGAAGTAAAAACGCCAGAACAAGTTTTGGCAACATCGGTGGCGAAACAAATCGTGGCAGTTACAGACACGCCCATAAAAGCACAGCAAGTTGCAATCGCAAAAGCCGAAAGGGAATTGAAAAGAAAAGTAGATGCCGCACACCAAAAAATAAATAAATTACCACTCGGCGAAAGAAAGGCAGCGAAAGACAAAGTAAATCGGCAAACAACAGTAGAAAATCAAAAAATAAACGCAATGAAAGTAAAGGGCGCAGGAATGCAACAGGCGCAGGTGAGAAAAGCCGCGCAACCGAAACCGGCACCGGCGTTTAAGAGCGTCCCAGCAATACCCGGCGCGCCAAAATATGCAGCTGTTACTAATACAACGATATTCAAAGATACATCAACGGAAGCGCAGTTGGCCAAAGTCGCACAAGCAAATCAAAAGTTGGCGAACAAACAAGCACAACAAAAAGTAAAATCCGGGTTACTTAAAACGGGCACATTTACAAAAACCGATTTTGATATGTTGCAAACAAAAGCACAAGTCAGAGATAATTTAAATAAATTGACACCGGAGCAAAGAAACCGGTTGACACTGGAAGCGGTTAAAAAGAAAGCCGTGGGTAACAAAGAGCAGATGTTGGAAGCTCGTTACCAGAAGAAAGTTGCAGACGCGAAAGTTAAAGTTCAAAATGAAAAGACAAAAATCGCGGGTGAGAAACAAGCATTGGCAGTTGACCAAGCGAGAAACGCGGCTATGTTAAACGAGTTCAAATGCAAGTGCGCACAGACAAACAAACCGGCAGAAAAATCGTTGTATACCGAGCGCGCAAAAGCAACAGTTATGCAGTCACAAGCAGCAAAACAAAAATTTGCACAGAGACAAACAGATGCCGTGAAAATCATTAAGGGCGAAATCGAGAATTTGAAACGTGAGAAACAAAAGTTAATGCAAGAACTCGCAGAGTTTAAACAGCAAATCGTAAAGAAAGTTGGAGCAACACCGGTATCAACAAGTAGACAATCAGTCGTAAAACCCGAGCTTAAGAAAATTGCAAAGAAAGTGTTGAATTTGACCACGCTGACTTCGATTGATAATGATGGTTCGGATGAGGGCGACAAGAATTACGATATGGGGTATGTATTTACCGCAGACGAGTGAAGGGGGAATGAAAAATGAACGAATACTGCATGATAGGTGGTCGTAGGTACGGGTTACTAAAACGGTGTAACCGGAAATCGGCGGCTACCACATTGGCAAAAAAATATCGAAGTGGTGATGTGTCAGTTAGGGTAATAAAGGGACATACCCGTTCACGAAGTAAACGTAGGGGCATGAGTTATACCGTTTATGTATCGGCAAAAAACAGGTGGTGAGAAAAATGGAATCAAAAGAATACTTGCAACATTTAAAGGACAATGAATTGGAAGACGTAACTCGATTATATGGTTCAGATAGATTCATGGCGCGTCCTTTGGATTTAGTCGGGCTATCAGAAACTTATCCTATGGCACCCTTTACATCAATGGGCATGGGCGGAAATATACCGAGCAAAAAATATAATTTGCAAGCCGAGTTAAATAGGTTTTATAATTATTTTATATGGCCCACAAGAGATACAGTAACGCTAGGCGACATTGGGCGGGCATGGTTTCCATCAACTGCGCAAAAAGAAAAATATTCAGTAGAAGACGCGGCTAGAGCGAAAGAAAAAGCAGATTTTGAGGCGGCTAAATCGACAATGACGCCTGCAGAAGCAAAAACATACACATTAACACAGTATAAAGCGGATATTATGATGAAACAGCAAAGTACAAAAGCACAATTAGAAGCGCAATTAGCGCAAGCGAACCCGGAAGACCGAGCGGCGATAACGGAAAAATTGGCGGCCGCAAATGCGCAATATAAAGCAGTTGCAGACGCAAATAGTAAAGGAGACGTGGCCCTGAAGAAATTGATTGCGAAAATGGGCAGAATCAAAGGGAAAATAGATGTATATAATAATAAAAATTTAAGAGATACGAAGTCAAGAGCGAAAGTTCGAGCGTGGATTAAAGAATATGATTCCATAGCTAAAGAAGGAAAATTGGCGAATTATGATGTACAGCAATTAAAGGAAGCGCAATCATCTATGAAAGTTGCGGGTGCATTAAATTATCAGACCGCGGTAAATCAAGCAACATCGGGAAGTAAATCTATTGGCGAAGCATTTGACGGATTTGATATAGGTAAAGCTTGGTTTACACCCGCTCAATTATCATTAGCGGTGGGCGCGATAAATCCAATAGCAGGAGTATTAGTGTATATTGGTACAGCCCAAAAGAAAGCCGATAAATTAGAAGAGACTATTGTTTCAGAATCAACCGAGATTGATAAAATTGAAGCGACATATCAGTCGATTACTGTTCCGTATGACCCAGCGACAATGCCATATACACAAATCGTACAGATGACCGATTTTCAGGGCAAACCGATAACAGCGACCCGATTGGGAGACCAAATAATATTGCCGACCGGAACACAGGATTCGACAAAGACGCAGTATGATTCTAGTATAATTAAACAAGAAGGCAATGTGACTTCGGATGCCGGTAAAACGGGTGCACCGGCGGGCAGTGGTAAAACATTGGTCGAGCAGTTAATGAGCCCGACTACATTGTTAATTGTTGGTGGTGGTGCATTGATACTATTACTGGTATTATCATCGGGTAAGAAAAAATCGCAAGAACCGGTATATTATCAGCCGCAACAGTGAGGGTGATTAAATGGCAAAAGTACATCAAAGTAAGTGGATGAGAGATTTCGATAAGCAAAACAAACGTAGAACAAAACCGGTGAGGTTGTCGAGAGGTAGTTGCAGACGTCTTCCGGTGTGTTATGATGATGTACTTTTAGGAGATATCGGTAGAGCGTTATTTCCGTCAAAAGCGCAGAAAGCACAATACGCCAGAGAAGATGCGGCGAAAAAAGCTGCAGCGGCAATGACGCCGGCACAGCAACAAGCAGCGGCATTAAAATTTCAACAGGATTTTGCAAAATTAACTGGTCAAGTATCTGCGGCGGTAAAAGTACCGGGGCAAGCAACATCCGCAATAAAAGTAACCGCAGCGCAATTAGCGGCACAGAATGCAGTGATAAAGCAGCAACAGGCGGCACAATTAGCGGCGCAAGCAGAAGCAACCGGGGATGCAAATGCGAAATTAGCAGCGGCGCAAGCACAGGCGGTTGCAGACGCGGCGGCACAAAAAGCAAATGCACAAGTAGCCGCATTAAAACAGGAACAGGCAGTGAAATTGGCACAGAAGTTAGCACAACAGCAGGCATTATCGGCGCAAATGGCGATAAATAAACCATCGGTACAAACACAAAACGCGGCAGTGATAGCAGCAGCAGCAAATTCAGCGGTGCAAAGTATAATAAAAGACCCGAATGAAACACCAGAGGCGTATAAAATCGCGGGAAAAGTCTGGGCGCCGGGTACAAAATCGCATGGGATGCCGATAGGTATGCCCGGAGATGCGGGTTCGTTAAGACCAGTTGGTGGGCCAATAGGATGGGGAGTTACATTAGTAGAAGGAACGGCCACATCACCCCCGATGGAAAGATGGTGGAAAAAATATCCAGATGGAACAGAAGAAAGTGGATTGGGGACGCCCGGCACATTTTCATTCGATAAATCAGGAAATTTATTAAAGAAATTGCAATCTACGGCATCATTTGACCAAGCAGCGTATGACGCTCAACAGGCCGCATTAACAGCGAGTCAGGCGGGATTTGGGACACAAGCACCGATAGTGCAGACAGATGTAAGTTATAATCCATTCGCAACAGCACAAGCATCTGTAAAAACCATGACACCAGAAAATAAAAAGATGTTAATGATTGGCGCGGCAGCAGTGGGTGGATTATTGTTGGTTTTCGCATTAACAAGAAAAAAGAAATCACCGCAACCGTATTATCCGCCACCACAGCAGCAACAGACATATCCACCGAGGTATTAAAATGAAAGAGATAATGATAATCGGAGAACTAGACGGGTTATTAAGTTTAGACGACATTGGTAGAGATTGGTTTCCATCAGCCGCGAAAAAGAAACAATATGCGGAAGAAGACGCAAAGAAAGAAGCCGATAAAGTAAAAGCAAAACAAGTAGAAGCCGAAGTCGCGACTAAAAATGCACCATTGCAGGAACCATTATCACCACCGGGTATATTAGGCGTAAAATTAACACCGACTACGATAATACTTGTGGGTGCCGGCGCATTAATATTCATAGCTTTGATGATAAAAATGAGCAAGAGGTGAAGAAAATGGCGACATTCCCATTAAGCAAAAAGAATCAAGAAACGATTACATTATTTTTGACCATAGCCGCATTGAGTGTGGCGGTTCTGGGCAGTATTCGTTACTATAATGAGTGGACGATACTAAAGAAGGGGGGGCAGAAATGCGGTCGCAAACTCCTAACATAGCCACGGTTGATTTTCTTCTTGGAGATTTAGATGATTTAGGAGCAAATTGGTTACCATCTGGAAATTGGTTGCCAAGCGGCGGTAGTTTAGTAACGGGTGCGTTGGGTTTGCCCAGTCCCAAGAAATTGGCGTTGTATGGTGGAATTGGGCTTGTCGGGATTATATTGGTTGTGGTTTTAATCAAGCGGGGGGGTTAATATACAAAAAACTTGTCCGAGATGTGGGGACGAAATGTATAAAATATCACCAAATGAGTGGGAGTGTCGAGATTGTGATTATACTGAATTAACAGAAAAGGCATGGGCGCAAGAAATGGCGCAGCAAAAATTTAAAGAAGATTACAATGATTTATCATACCAGGACAAACAATATATAATAGCGACAATTCACCGGTTGAAATCAAATCCATCGGATGATATAATTGTGCCGGAATTTGCGAAAAAAGAAGATGCGATTGGTTACGCTATTCATACAGAAAAAAAAGCCGCAGCATTATATGACATGATGGGTAAAAAATTCCCAGAGACCGCTGGCGTGGTTGAGCACATTGAGAAAGAAGAAAAACAACACATTAAGGAGTTAGAACGAATACAAAACCCATCACTTGGTGGATTAACATCTTCACAAGAAATTTGGGAAGAAAAAGGCGGGATTAAGAGTCTGGAGAATCCACAATTTGTTATGTGTAAAGAGTGTGGGCGTAAAAGCCGGGTTGAGGATTATACCATAGAAAGTGGTTATGACCAATTATGTAGTCATTGTGGTCAGTATCTTGGCATCGATGAAACAGAAGATAATACATTGCAAATAGATGAAGACAAGAAAGAAAATCCAATCGAGTTTAAACTTACAAATGACCGATATGAGTTAAGAGTGGAACATCTACCCGGCAAACTGGGATGCAAATTTGAGGTTTATTTAATTGACAAAGAAAAAGGCAGAAGTGGCGCCTTAACAGCATTGGAAACATTTGACAGCGCGGTAGAATACGCGAGAAAATTCTGGGCAAGCGAATTAAAGTTAAAAGAAAACCCAGACGTGTCTGTGCCTTTCAAAGTTAAAGTCAAGAGCAATAAATCCATGGGAGAATATATTGCACTACACGGGTTAGTCCCCGGCAATGAGCTTCCAGACCGGTTCAAGGGCAAAATTCCGGAAAATGAAATTTGGATACGTAAAGACGTATATGCCGACAAGAAACGCGGGAAGGCGGTTCTTTCGCATGAGAAAAATGAATTGATTGCCATGACTCAGCAGAAAGCAACGTATAAAGTGGCCCATCAGAAGGCCGAAAGAATGGAGAATCCGCGCACTTGGTGGGACAATTCCGATGCACTGAGTGCGGTCGCTAGATTAAATGATGTTTTGTTATATACTTTACCGATAGATGATTTTAATGATATGGTCGAGCAAACAATAGAAAACATGGAATATTTACATACGAAGCATGGATTTTGGAAAGAAGACCGAGCAGAAAAATGGTTTTGGGAATCCGTAAAAAATTGCGGAATCAGCAAAGACATGATTAAACCGGAATATCATGCCGAGTATGATAAGTACAATCCAGCTGGCACTGTTAGTGCCGCACCCACAGAACAAATTTGTTCACAATGCAGTTTACCGGCTATGGCAACGAGACCAGACGGAACTCGTTATTGTCTTGAGCACGAGACAAGCGCAGATTGGTTGGTTGGTACATCGGGTGAGAAAAAACAAGTCGGAGATGCGGTGCCAGATGGGTATTCAGAGATTGTTCGGTCGCGGACAGATATCGGTATTACATATGAAGTTACGAAAAATTATGGCAAATGGAATTGTACTTGTAAGGGGTATCAATTTTCAAAGGAAACGCCAAGAACGTGCAAACACATATTAGCAACCAGACAAACTTGGGAAATGAACTACCCAGCAATTACAGCAGAAAAAGACAAGGAACACGATGCGGACGCGTGGAATGCCGCCTTTGCAACTCGGGAAGCAGAAAGGGCTTCAATTAAGCCAATAAAATGGAAAACCGAAGAATTACAACAGCTTATTGGCTGCGACCAAGTAACAAAATCGAAGGGGATTTATACAGCCAGAAAAGGTTATTTTTACAGGCACGGTTTTGACGAATATAAAATGGCAAAAAAAATTAAAAGTGTTTTACCGGACGCGCAAATTTTAGATAAGGGTGACCATTGGGCTACATTTAAAGGTGGGGACAGTATAGCAAAAGGTTCGCATTGGTGGGTAAAGTTTAGATTATCGGGTATGCCAGGATATACACACGAGCAAATGGATAAACTAACGAATCCAAAACGCAAAGGCAAAAAATCATTTTGTGAAATGTGCGAAAAAACTAAAAAACACTGCAGAAAATTTTCTGGTGTCGGTTACCGAATTTGGATTTGTCCTGCGTGTTTAAAAAGTGGCCGAAAAGAAAACTTTTTACCGTTAGTTGCAGCCGCGGCACCAATGGTCGCCGGAAAAGGCATGGCTGTAGCAGGTAAAGTTGGTGCCAAGGCAGGTAAATTTGCAATGCGTAAAGCAGGCGGCATGGCAAGTACAGCAGGAGATGCGGTTTCGGATTTTGGTACGACACTTCGGAGAAAATTGCGAATGGACAATCCGTTAATGATACCGCCAGGGCCGTGGGAAAACCCGCCGGCAAAAGACGCAACAAATGAGTTATTTAATGAATATTTGAATACATATTACTGGGTGCAAGAAGAAATAAAAAAACAAACGGGCAAATATCCAGCAAATCGCAAACGATTGGATAAACGTCGGGCACAAAAATTATTTAATAATATAGAATATAAAAGACTAAATGGGTTTGAATTTATTTCTAGATTATTATCTTCGTTATTAGTAAAACATTCATTGCCAAATACAAATCACAGAACAAGTTTAACGTTTATCAGTGGCATATTAAAGATAAATGGAATAGATTTTGGATTTATTTACGGGAAAGATACAAATAAATTTAATGCGTTCATCCATGGGTCCAAAAAAATACTTAAAACGCGGAAAACAAATAAAAATTATGCACAAGAACATTTGCAATACGTAGAAAATCAATTAAACATATTATTAGGCAATCAATCTGGTAAACTCGCAATGATTCCCGCTGCTTCTTTCCTGGCTTCTCGCATACATTCATTAAGTGGCCTAGGATACTTGGGTTCTGACATTGACAAATACAATAAGAGTACAGGTATAAAAAGGTTTGGTCCGTGGGAAAATCCAAAATTCATAGTCGGCACAACTGGCCAGATAGTCAAATACAAAGTTTCCGAAAGAGAAAGTGATAACTTGGCGGCCATGTTCACAAATACTTTTGATATGACCGTGGATGAAGAAGATATCACGGTTGATGTATTTTACTCGGATGGAACAATCCGGGGAACGGTTCGATGCCACGGTTGGGGTGAAGACCACGGCAAAATCCTGGAAGTCAAAGTCGATAAAATGGATTATATAGTTAGTCGCATATACACAGAGAAGGAGGAAAATTAATGTCATTAGAGCAATTAGCCGGACCGGGTAAGACCGTTAGTAAAGATGGCCGCATTACAATTATGGGGATTAGAAATGGATTGGGGTATCACAGAAGAGCCACGAGTGGGGGTTTAATGCCGGGCGTAACTGTCAAAGAAATAGAGGCATTCAATGAGGCGATTATATTTTTGGTTAAAATTTGTGGCATTGATATTTCAATATCGGGAAATACAAAGACAATTATACGGGAAGAAGGTTTGGAGCATTTATATGTTATAATCTCTTCAAAATTTAGTAATAATCAAATAGCGGCAATGAAAACTCTTTCTAGGGACGAGTTTTTTTATTATTTAAATGAGCATGCAAATGTGTATAGTAGCGCAAATGATATGACCGAAAGAATGCAAATAATGTTCCCACACATGCCAAAAACATACGCGGAAATGATAGTATCTATATTATATGTTTTATTTACTATTAATTTTAGATACGGGCCAAAATTTTTACGTGATATTAAATTAACTCGTAATGCGGAAGAATTAGCGGCAAAAGCCGGGTCCATGCCGCCCGAGCCATCGGGTCTCGAAAAATTGTTTGGCCCGGGTTTGGAGCCGCCAATAATTTTACCTGGAAAATTTGCCGAAAAAGATGTTTTGGATTCCATAAATGGAAATAAAAGAATAGTTGATGGTTACAGGCAGTGGGCGATAATGAAAGGCGAGCGAGTTGATATGGAATTCGGTCTGAAAGAGTATGAGAAGGCGTTTCAGCAACTCCGGAAAGCTGGCAAAATAACCAAAGAATTTACTGGGCGAGTCATTCGAGGAAAATATAAGGAATATGTGTATAAGGGGCAGGTGAGTTAATGGCGGATGAAATAGACGAGAGTGAAATACCGGGGATGTCCGAAAAAACGATGTTAATGAGCATTTTGAGAATGTCCATAATAAACACAAAAGACATACAATTCATTAAAGAAAATCACAGTGAATTAGCAAAAATTGTGGAAAAAAATTGTGTTAATATACAACGTAATACTGGTGACATTGATGGTATAATTCAGACATTGGAAGAGCGAATGACAAATGATGAACGCCAATTTGCGGAAGACAAACAACGTATAACATGGGCGATAGCAATAATTGCAATAAGTAGTAGTATAGTATTGAGTGTGGTGAATTTAATATTATGAAGAAGCAGAAACGATTTTCGTGCCATTGCGGGTTAATTTTTAAATCGGAGATTAAATATAAATCTCACCGAAAATCTTGTAAGCGTGGTGAAAAACACAGACAAACACTGATGTTTGGCAATCCGAAATCGTTTAAAGAAGTAATTTATTTAGGCCGGATAACGGAAATTGCATTAATGGATGGGCGAGTAATTTCTTTTCTTGGTAATGGGTGGGGAAAAAAGCCGTGTATGTTGACCGTGACCAATCATCTGGACACGTTAATTATTTGTGATGTAAAAAAGAAACAAAAGGCCACGAAGAAACCAAGTGCAAAAGCGGCGCGAATATTCAAAGAGTTCAACATGAAGCATGGCGTTAAGAACGAAATGGTAACGATTCCGGATATAGATAAAGCTGAGAAAATTGGGCTGGTTAAATGGGTTATTTATTTGAGTGATAAAGAAAGAACAAGCTACGGTAACGACCAGGAGTATATTCACAGGACAAAAAGTCCGCACCCGAAAATATATAAAGGGAAAGATATATATATTATAAAGGGTGGAAAGATGCGTTGCAGGGGGGCTTGGCTATATGACTAAAGAAAACCCAATCAAATCAAAGGCGCAGTGGAAATTTCTGGCCGCAAAAAAACCAAAGCAGTTTAAAAAATGGAAAAAAAAATATCCAGTTGAGTTCGAAGATTTGCCGCAGAGAGTAAATCCATCGGCTGATGAAACGATTTTAATACAAAAGTTGCAAGAAATGGCAAAACATTATGGCTTGGATTTCACTCAGATTGAAGTTAGAATAATAAGTCTAGACGATTATTATTTTCAACAGATGGGTGATGGTAGCATATCAGATTTGGAACGAAAAGTATCAGATGAATTTTTTGGTGGCAAAGTAAGGAAACAAATAAATGCAAAATATGACTTGGGCGAAAGGGGTTTAGTGTGTCCATGCGGAGATAACGCAGTAGTTCATGAATACTGGAATATGTTATATGACAAGTGGGCCAGTAAATATAAACTGGGCGCCCAGATAACCAGCTTGATAAGTGTTCCGGAAATGATGGCAGAAATGGCGCTGTATTATTTCAAAGAAAAAGTTGAATATAAAATCGAGTTAAGTGTGTCAGATGGAACATATGGTTATATGAGTATTGGCGCCGACCACGGCGCTCCCGCAAAATTAGAAGCGGCAATTTGTTCTGATGTTTTTGGTGGAAAGGTTAGGGGAGAATTGGACTATACGTTTGATAATATGGTGGGGGTTTATATTTATAAATATCCGCGACATACAAATAAATTATTACTGGATGAATACTGGACTTATTTATATAATGGTTGGGCGAAGAAATATAAATCGGTTGTAGAAAAAACAACAGAAGAAAAAATTGATGAAATGGCCGCGCATTATTTTCCCGGGAAAAACCCATATCATGCCGAGTGGTTCGCCAATTCGGGTGGATTCGGGTATCAAGAGCATACGGGGTCGAATATACAAACACACAGCATAGAAGAAGCCGTGTGGAAAGATTTGGGAATTTTTCAAGTGTTCGATGTACAATCCAGAAAAATGGTTGGTCCAACATTCGAAACTATTACTGTAACTATGGCTAATATACCGGTTCATAAAGACTCATCCGTGATTAAAGATTATTGGAACACATTATACGATAAATGGGCTGAGAAATATAAAGGAGGAAGTAACGTGGCAACTGGTGACAAAGCCGAAGTGGGAATGATAGTTGAACTAAAGAAAAAAAATACGCGGTTGATAGAATTACAGGCAATTACGGCAATAGACCCGGCATTCGTTGTTGGTGGAACGGTAGAAATTGTCAGTATAGACTGGAAAGGTATTTATGTTAACCCGAAGCAATATCCAACCAAACCCGGCAACTTTGTAACTCCATCGGTTCCATTTATTGTTACCAACGAAGAAGCGCTAGAAGTATTGGGGTTAATTAATCCTTTGGCACCCGAAGTATCAACGAAGCCAGTGGAAGAATTGACTGAAGAGCAGAAAACGGCATTGGAAGAAGCCAAATTGAAAATGTCCGAAGAAGAGAAGAAACGCGCCGAAGAAGCAGAAAAAGCACGCGAAGAAATTAAACGCAAAAAGCGAGAAGAGGAAGAACGCAAGCGCCGGGAAGAAGAGGCAGCAAGACAAGCAGAAATAGACGCAATCGAAGCGAAAAAGAAATTGGAACAGGACATGAAGGATAAAATTGACGTTGAAATGAAAAGAATAATTGTCAGCCCGCGGGGAGACTTCAAAGAAATATGCAAGAGCTCCAGAATGCCAGACCAATCAATGTTCCGAATAAAAAAACGTTACCAGGAACAATATAATCCAGATGATGAAATAGCGGGAGAAGGATTTGATAAAGTAATGGCGGCGGTTCCGGACTTGGGGTTGCCGTATAAAAACAGTGTAAATTCAATATCGCAGGGAATGAGAAATCATTTCCGGTTCCCCAGTAAAGAAGTCGCGGACATTTATATTTCAGCGTGGTTGATGAAAGGTGGTAGTATTGTATTAAAGGGAGTTCCTGGAACAGGAAAGACCACATTAATCGAAGCATCGACTTTGTGTTTCTGTTATCCATTTTCGCCGTATCCGGAAAAATTGGTTGAGGAACTGAAAAAATTGGACGCAGAGGACTTAAAAATCGAGCACGTATATAAAGAAGTAGATAAGCGGTTTGATTTAATGACGGATGGTTACACAAAGAAAGATGAAACATTCGTTCCGGGATTGGGGTTGATTGGGATTGCAAAGCACAACCCGGATAAGATGCCGGAAGATATATTGTACTATGCAAATATTGAAATGGTTGAGAAAACACCGGCGGAAGAAAAAGTCAAAACAAATGAACCGGAGGCAATGCCGTTTGAGTCTTGGCCCGGGAAAATATCCAAGAGAACCAAATATGATTTTCATGCACAAGTTCGAAGAATCGTCAGTGCGCCGATTAAATTTCAAAATGAGTGTTTTCCGCCCGATACATATATTTTAACAGAATTATCCGGGAAATGTATTAAAGATATAAAAACGGGAGATGTAGTTAGAACGTATAATGGGTTGGGAACAGTAACAGATACATTCGTTAAAGATTTTTCGGGAGAACTGACACAAATTAAATCTAGTTATAACCTGCCTATTACATTAACAGATAATCATCCCGTATGGGTTGCGGTATTAGATAGATGTATAGATAAAAATATAGTATGTAAAAAAAATAGAAAAGATAGATGCGAAAAGTGTTATAAATATCATAAACCTATAAAACACATTTGGAAAGACAGTAAAGATGTTGCGGTGGGAGATTATTTAATTATTCCAAAAGAGAAATACGATACAATAGAAATTAATAAAATAGATTTATTACCATATATGCCTAGTAATTGGTGTGTATTCACTGATGGGAATGAAAAAGAGTGGTTAAAGTATCGCAAAAATTTGGTACCTAGATATTTAGAACTAGATAAAGATTTACTTAAAATATTAGGTTGTTATGTTGCGGAAGGTACAGTTGGAAAATATGGAATTAATATGGCGGTCTGTAAACAAAAAGATAGAAATAGAGTAATGCGGTTAATGAGACACGTTCACGAAAAACACGGCCTTAGAATTGGTAGTTTGCCACATTTTATAATTATGGGAAGACCGTTTGCGAATTTTATTAGAGCAACATTCGGTTCGGGTGCCCCCAATAAAAAAATACCCGATTGGATAAAAACGTTGCCGATTTCTCTGATGGTGGCCTTTTTAGAGGGATATATGAAGGGTGATGGATGTTTATATGTTGGTGAAACAGATAGAACCAGACAGTGGATAGCGACAACAACTTCAAAACAATTATGTTTTGATTTGAGAGATATATTCATGAGATTGGGTGTTTTGCCGCGTATGAGAAAAACGATTGATAATAGAAAAGCTAGTTATCTTGATGTATATAATGTATCTGTCGGTGGAAACATGCTTGAAAAATTAAAAGGCACGAAAATTAGAACGGATAATAAATATGGGCATAATAACATAGGAGAAACCGAGAATTTTTATTATGTAAAGGTGTATGGCGTTCAGAAACAAAAATATAATGGAAAAGTATATAATTTTGAAACCGAAAATCATACATATTTAGCACCAATGGTAGTGCACAATTGTAATAGAATGTCCAAAGCTGTACAAGATGCGATGTTGGGACTAATGGCGGAAAATAAAGTAGAATATATGGGGAAAATTAGAGAAAGTCCCAAAAATTGTATTACATTGCTTGATTACAACCCGCATTTGGATAGGCCAGAATCCGGCGGGCAAGAATTAGATATTGCATTTTTGGACAGAATAGACGTGGGAATATATTTGACTAAGCCATCTGTGTATGATGCCAGAGAGTTATTAAAGGCAACAACCGCCAAAGGCAGAAGCATCAAGCAAAGAGTGGGGATGGATATAGCAAAACAAACCATAGACCCATTATCGTATGATGAATTAATAGACGTTTGGGATTTGGTTTCGTTAATTAGAATACCAGACCGTGCTATGGAAAAGGCCGTGATATATTGTTCTATATTGTCTAATTCATTTATGCGTTATGCGGCGAAGCAATACGCGCCGCTTGCCGGTGTAATGGTGCCCGGAACAACGGATTATAAATTCGTGGATACAAGTACATTGGTGTATGGAAATGAAGCCCTGACAAAGATGGACCGGAGTACGGTGAAGGGAGTAGATAATCACCAAACAATATTGAATGCCATACAGCGGCCATTGGGTTTCAGGGGAACTTCTTCACTGGTCAGATTAGCCAGAGCGTATGTGTATTTACAGGCGTGTTCTAAAACGGATGTGCAATTGAAGGATTTAGAAGTAACGGATGATGTATTACTGAAATTGTTGCCATATATCGCGGACCACAGAATCAATTTGGGTGTAGATAGAGATGTATCGCAGAATTACATGAATTTCTTTGACGTCTTGGTGTATAACATTATTCCAAAATATATCGCCACATACGATAAGCTGTGGGATAAGTGGTTAGATGGAACGGATATAGCCACCAGACGATTGTTGGCAATGGAAAATCCGACAGTGGAACAAGGATTTAATATATTCTTGGAAGAAGTTGCGAAGACGGCAAATATAACAACCGCGCAAGTCAAAGAAAATCTAAAATCCGAACCCACATATCAATCTATATATGACATTTTAGTTCAAAAGGTGTATGGGGCCAGGAACAAGTGATGGCACATGGGCGACATTGAAACGATGGTAGAAGAGGTTATAAATTCCGCCAGGAATTTAACATCTCACCATTTTGATTTCTTTTTGATAGATGATGCCGAGTGTATGAAAATGCTTGGTGAAACACAGATTGCTTTTTTTATAGAGGACATGATGTACATAAACAAAGACCAAATAGATATGAATGACAAAGAAAAATTTGTGTTTTTGGTTTTTCACGAGATTGGCCACCGGTTTATTTTGCCGAGAAGCACAGAAATGATGGTCTTAGCCATGACTGTAATATATGCCACATTTTCTCCCTGGTTTAGAGATGAAGAACATACTTGGCTCAGCGACCACGATTATAAACAATCAAGAAATTATGGGCGGAGTGCAAGAACATCTTTGGGAATACCATTTCCGATGAAGACGCTACAAAATATATTTGATGATACCACGTTAAATTATTATTGGTGTACTTCTTCCGGGTTGAATTCCGTTTATCCTAATTTTTTCGTTAATGCGATGCTTAAAGAATATACGGTAAAAGATTCGGATGAAATATTATCCACGCGGGGATTACACACCATATGTAATACTTCTTTGGCCGAAATATCGAAAGGAAAGTCGTTTGACATATATCCAATTCATGCTAGAAATCGGTTAGGCGGCATTCATTCCAGCTATATTAAAAAAATAATAAAGGTGTATGTTAATTGGGTAAAAAATGATAATTATATGGATAATGATATTTGTGTGACTTCATATCGAGATATTTGCATTGAAATAACTAAATTATATGAGAGCGGATTCTTTAGACAAAAAAGTATGGATATAGACGTAAATTCAATACGAGAAACAATTAAACAAATAATTGAAGAGGCGGGTGATATCTATTCTAAAACCGAATAATTTACCAGATGAAGTATGGGAAGCATACAAATTTTTACTTGGCGTAATAGATGAAGATGAGGTCGCGGCTAATCTTCGATTATTAAATTCGGCTCGAGCAGAAGTGTTGGATATTTTAGTCAAACAAATGCAAATTAAAAGAGTTTATACAACTGGAAAGCAGGGAACTAAACAAACAGCCAGAGGATTCATGGTCAGCCAACAGCAAAAACAATATCGAAGAACATTATCCGCGCATGGATTTTTGCCATTTGAAATTCCATATATGGGAATGCACAGAAAAATTAAAGACAAAGGAAAGGAATATAATCCGGTTGGCAATTTTAATTTGGTTTTGGATTTTTCTGGCAGTACGTTTGGTACAAAAACCGATGAAGGATTATTTAAGACGATTGCGGAAGATATGGGGATAGAAAGTGACCGTGGACACTTGGCGGAAATACAACGAGCCACATTTATTATAGGCGCATTAACATTAGAAGAGGCTAAAAAGGCCGGACACCGGTTTACACTATTGGTTACGCCATCGGATGTAGTCAACAAAAGAAAAAAGCATATATGTAATGGAGACGAATGGATATTGGATTATACAAAAGATAATGACACGACACCGTTTAATGTTTTTTCGCATGGAAGTGTTGGTAGAGCAGCGGGGAATGGTAACGATGGTGGAATTTCGGATTATATATTCTATAAAGATAGTCGAGATTATATTTCGGCCATATCTAAATTGTTGGAAATGAAGTATGGTAATATACAAATGTCTGGTGGCGACCACTATGCTTATACTTCGGATGATTGGCAAGCGGTTACGTTGGCGTTAACTGATATTTGTCAGTCTACGTGTCGTTTAGCTCGTGGAACAACCATTATTGTTACTGATATGGCTTCTTGTGATGATATAGAACGTTATGTTTCATTGTGGCGACAAATTTATAGAGATAGTGATATATATATGTTCCATATTGTTGGTGCGTCTGATAAAAGTGAAATGGCCACATTTAGACATCTGCCGGATGAAGAGCCGATGTTCGATGGTAAATATTATACTGGTATGGGTCTGGGAACAACAAGCAGCGCGCCATCAATCGGACTGCGAATAGAGACCAATTCTAAGTGGGTAGATAGTGAGGGTGAAGGAAGAGGATTGTCTTCTGGCGCCGCGGTTACCTTTGAAATTATAGTTGGTAGCGGTGATATGGGTGGGCAGTGGACGATAGATATACCGGAAAATTTACCATTTAATACAACAATACCAATAAAATTCACGGATGAAAATAAAATGATAAATAACATGAAGCAGTTCAGTATAATTGATGTTCATCCGGCTTCATTGATGGGAATGTTTAAAATAGTGCCATGTTTAATCGGTTCGAGAAATAGAATAAATGCAAAATTAGTAGACGAGCGTGGTGATTGTATAGTAAAATATGTGCCGATTCCGACTAATGATTTGGGTCGGTTGATGTTAGAAGTATTATCGGCCATTCATGCTGACTATAATGGTATGATTTTTGAATTGCCAGTAATTATAGCCAGGCGGTAATCACAAAATATCTTCTGGGTTGTCCCATTTTCGGTGTTGTTCAATCGCCCATTTAAGTAAGCCACTGTAAGTAAATTTTTGTTTTCCCTTTACCCATTCCCAGTCTTCTTTTGGAATTGTAACCGTGGTGGTTTTCATTTCTTGTTTCATGCGTAATCTCTCCGAAGTATAAATATTATTATATTCATCTATATATGTTAATGATGTATTTAAATTTTTGCATTTTAATATATTTTTGAATTATTCATATATGAAGTTTTATATATAACGTTAAATATTATAATATCTGTAGTGTAGAAATGCACTGCGAAGATATGAGGTGAAAAGAATGGAGGAAGTAATGTTAGTAAACCCGAAAGGTAAAATGAACGCAAAGGGTATAGTTACATACGCAAAGAAAGCCTTCAATGCCCAGACGGCCATTGGTGGAACTTTTGGTTTGTTTGCGGTTTTGACTGTGCCGAGGTTAGTTAAGTGGGATACGGGCTGGAAAGGTATATTAGTGACTGGCGCAACAACTGTAGTTGGTGGATACGCAATATCGAAATACAATAAGGATATGGCATATGCATTTACAACGGTTGGAGTGGCGGTAACTGCACTAAAAACATTCCGCTATATAATGGGCAGTTTTTCCGGAACACTGGGTGGAATGGGCTATTCGCCTGAGGCCATTGGTGGTCTTGGGGATTTTGCAGAATTCGGTGTGGGAAACGAAGAGGACCTTTTCGGAACGGGCTTACTCGAGCCAACGTTTGAAGGAATTTAAACCCGTGAAATGTCTTCGATGAAAAAGTAAATGAGAAGAAAACTAAGAGGTGAACAAGATGAAAATAAGGGATTATATCCTATGGGGTAACGGAAGCGGAACATTAGCCGCAAATGCAGAAGAGTACATAACCTGGAACGTCAATAGTAACACATATTACGAAATTGACGCGAATGAAGGTATGGAGTTAGTCGAGTTGGGAATGAACGCACCTAACCACTTGTACAAAACAATGGTCAGGAACAAAGACAACACAGATTGGTTGCAATATGGTTTTTATACCATGAATGATGCCAGACTGAATGAGTTGCCATACGATAACAGGCGTGACTGGTCAAGAGTTAAAGCCGCGGTCGCACCAAATGTTACCGTGAAACAGTCACCTTCGCTCAAGATGAGCACGGGCGACCGGTTTAAGGTAGCGGCAGTCGCAGATGCAACTGGTTTCTCCGACACAGAGAGATGTGTTGCGCTGTTGAGAAAATACGTTGCGCAGAATACCGCAGAACAGGACGCAGTTGAGCACCTGGGTATGCAGTTCGGCGGAATAGACAGTAATGCACAAGTATACCATTACAATGGTACAATCTCAAGCACAACCACAAACACCTGGTGCAACATTTTTGAGCAGACAATTTTGAAGAATGAATTGTTTGCATACAATAAACTCGGTATACACCCGGTAACCAATTCGCTAAAGTCCAGAATATATATTGATGGAACAATCGAGTATAATACATACCCGACAACCACAACGTATAATATGTGCCCAATCGTGCCAGAAGTGGTGAATGTTACGTATGACCCCACCTTAACAGCAGAAACGACCACATACTCAAACGTTAAGAGGGAATATGTATTCGATAAACCGCTAGTTATCACCAAGACAATCAACAAAACGGTTGATGTCCAATTGATGGACAGTGGTTCGGCAGTAGCGTCAGCAGTATACGCGAGATTAGCTGGAATCAAGTATAAGGTTTAAATCGGGGTGTTTAATATGGCTAGAGCCGTAACAAAACAGAGTGAATTTGCAATAAAGGAAGTATCCTGCGTTGCTAGCACTCCCACCGAATTTAAATTTTCTACGCCAAAAAATCAAGTGTGGGAAGTTTACGAGGTGAATCTCGAATGTCCCCCGCTGACAGGTGCCCAGATAAAGTATGATGAAGAGAGTACCGGGAACACAATTACGCTAGATGGTTTGACGGCGTATGAGTTCCCGTTGCGCTTCAAGAAAACAGCGACCGATGTTCCACTAATATTAGTGGAAGACCGGGACTTTTATGTGTATTTGACAAACAATGAACCTGCAACGCGCAAGTTTAAAGTTATAATCAAGTATATTAAGAAGTTTCCGCAGTCACAACCGAGAGAGGTGTAAGTATGCAAGATGCACAAGAAAGAATGACATGGGAAGAGTTTTTGCAGTCCGTTGGACGGCCATTCCGTATTTCGCTTGCTACAACCGCTAATACCACGGATAACGAATTTATCCTGGCATCAACGGATTATGACTGGAATGGAGATGGTACAGATGAAACCGCACCATTCGCCAATTATACATTGGTCATAACTGGTATTCACATAACACAAGCATCCGCAACTGGTACATTTAGAACCAGTGTGGATGCCAGGTGTATTGACGTAACTACTGTTAGTAGTGCGACTATAGATGTGGACATCAGTGGACAATACAATACTGTTGGGGAAGCAATGATAGCGCCAAATTGTAAGAACGTTTTTGGTATGAACTTGATGTGCCGAAGCAGCTTTAAGTTCGACAAGAATGGAGCAACAGGCGCGGCGGGCACAGTAGTTGTAACCGGATACGCAGTTCCACAAGCATTTTAATGAATGATGCTTTCGGGCATCTTCAAATTTTCCTTTTTATTAATTTTTTAATGCAAAATTATATATATATGTAGATACATATATGTACACGCGGCACAACAGTTCCCGCAAAATATAACACCCGGGAGGACTTGGGATGGTATATGAAGTAGTGATGATTACTTTTCCTCGAAGGAAGAGTAGCGTGCAGACAGTTACGGTCAGTGGCAAGACGAGATACCCAGCAAGTGGCGATTTAACGAAGCCATGGGTTGGTTTTTATGTGCATAATCAAAGTGCAACGACTTCTATGTATTTCGATATTGACAATGAAATAGAAGGTACACAGAATGCAATCGAAGTCCCGCCCGGAGAATTTCGGGATTTTAATTTAATTGTTGAAAAGTATATTTGTTTTTATTCTACCGCCAGTGTTAGTTGTACATTGGTTGCATATGTTGAACCATTCACTGCAGATGCCATAAAACAGTGGGTATCACAGAAGAAACAAGATTCCAGTCAAGTGTATGTGCCGGATAAAACGCCCGCATATTTGGAGGAGTAAAATGACAAATGCAACGGTTCAGGGTGGCGGGGGCGGCAATAAAAGTCATGACTTAGCTGGCAGTAAACACAATGCGGACACGATTACCAATTTGAATTTGAAATTAACAGATGGAACCATATTATCAACAAAGGAGGGAGAATTAAACGCGTTTCCTGCTAAATCTCCCGTGGTAGATGGAGATATAATAGTTATAGAGGATAGCGCGGCAACATATGCAAAAAAGAAATCGCTTTTATCGGTTTTAAAAACGTATGTTTTGAATGGTTTTTCGCTCGCACATTCATCTACAACAGGACAAACAACGGATGACCACCATCCTCAAAACGGAGTTTATAGAACATGTAAAGCGGTTGTAACCGGGTGTAATGCGGGAACCGTTTGTTATATCTCGGGTGATTCTAGTGGGACGCCGGAAATATCATTGGCAAATGGGACGGTGGTTGGTACGACTAAAGGTATGTTGGTTATGCCGCTGGCGAATATTACGAATGGAGGAACCGGTACGTGCGCAATACAAGGAGAAGTGACGATAACGGCAGTGGCAGGAACGGTTTATTATTTGGGTTATACGAATGGGACATTCACCAGTACGTTATCTACGACCACGGGGCAATTTGTAAGAATAATAGGATATGGGTTTAGTACAACTGTACTTTATTTCAATCCTGGAAGTACATATATTGAGGTGGCTTGATGGTTTTTTATGACAATTTTGACGGAGAAATAGCGGGGACCGAACCAGATAACTGGATTAATTCGGCGGCAAATAATGCGAAAATTAGTAATGTGACTTCCGTGTCGAGCCCAAATAGTATGGCCGTGGGGTTTATTACGATTTTGAATGGGCATACCCGGTGGGAGGGGGATTGTACAATTGTTTCCTTTAAAATAAAAATTCCAACTAAAACTTCGTGGAGTGATGTTATGATATATACTATGGGAGCTACCGGGTCTTTCGTGTACACTAATAGTACTGTAACTTTAAGGTTTGATTATTATAATAATAAGATTTGGTATGTATCTGGCCCATCTACCTGGGTGGAATTATGTTCTTTTACTAAAGATGTGTTTCATACCATAAAAATAATTCATAATTCTGTTGCGCATACATTTAATTTTTATTACGATTCTATATTAATCGCATCAAATTGTCCGTTTCGATATAATTTTCCTTCCATCGAGTGTTTAATATTTTATGACCACAATTTTTCGACTACATTCGGATATTATATTGATGATGTTATAATAAATTCTTTACCAACTATAAATGAGGTTATTGTTTCTGCGGCGGTCAACGAAAAGGACGCCGATGATATTATAACAGTAAATGAAGTATGAGGAGGAAATAATATGAGCAAAGGCGAAAAGGAACGTGAAGGGTATAGTCGAACTGTAGTGTGCCAGGCAAACAAAACCGCATGGACACAAGCAATCGAGTTTGAAAATACGCACTCGAGTAGCGTGTTAAAGAATGTGGCAGTATGGTTTTCGGCCGGCTGTCTTGGTAAAGTGGCAGTTCGGTTTTTACATAAGGGCGGGCAAATCGCGCCGTTTCCAAGTGGACAATTTGGGGACGCAACTGGGTTCACGGGTGATGATATACGGTATCCGTGTTATGTGAATAAGAAACTGGAGAAGGGAGACGGGATTACGGTCGAGTATCAAAATTCTGATACTTCCGACCACAGCGTGGTAGTCAATCAAGAAATCGAGAAAGAAATTATAGAGCCGGAATTTGAAGAGTTGGGGACAGAAATTGAAGTCACCGCGGTTAAAAAACCGGAAGATGCGATTTCCCGTGTAAAAAAATTAATCATGGACCCGGCTTTGTTGGATTCAGTTTCGATTATGGGGGATGAGTAAATAATGATGCAACGGAATGATAATAGTTTTTGCTACGGGTGTTTTTTCGCGGGTGACCAGAATTATCCGGGCTACCCGACACACGTCTTCCGCTGCTCAAATTGTTTGAGAAACCCTGGGCATACCCGAGTACAACGAATTCTATTTAGAACGGCTAAATTAGAGTTCTTGACGCAAGCGATGGATAATTACTTGGGTGAATCTTATATCATAGATGTAGAAAATATTTATAGGTTAATGAATGATATGCGAAGAGAGATGGAAGAAATTGAATATGGCGAAGAAACTATAATGGAGTGATGAATAATATGAAAGACAAGAATTTTAAGAAAATTGTGATTGGAGAAAAAGAGATTATCCGAATAATTACGGACGACCTGGGTGCATTGACCCACGGAACGGCATTGGTGATGCAAAATATCCAAGATTTCTGCAATGTGGGAATGATAAGGAACGTAACCGTTTTCGCTAATGCGGACTGTGATTTGCGCGTAAAATTTTATTCCACAGACACGCAACCAACATCACTGGCGACCATGGATATGCAGGGGTATGTAAAAGTGGAAGATTTAGTGCAAGAAACAACATCTGCGGGTGCTGTTAGTGGGCTTTTTTATCAATCCGTGGATTGTGATTTTCCGTATGAGGATTCGGATGAAACGGGAGAATGCCATATGATAGTAGAAAATCGGGATGCGAGTGTCGATTTGACAGCTATAAAAATTATGATTGAAATAGAAAAGGCGGTGTAATTATGCCAAGACAATGCGAAATAACATTAGACGCGGTCGATGTTAAGATTGACTCTATCATATCGTCTATCGCCGGCGAATTTACGTCTATTAGAAATGATATTGCGGTTATAGATGTTGATAATTCTACGCGATTTGAAGTAACTGCGGTGGATAATACAAGTGGTCCGATTGCCACCGGAAATATAACGCCTGGTACGATTACGATTACTCGATACCGGGCTGGTGTGGCAACCGCGATAGTAACCGCGGCGGCGATGACTGCAGGAACGGGAAAAACGTATTACGATTACACCTTTGCGGCAGCATCATGGGCGTCAGATGATTCTTACATTGCGGTCATCTCGGGATTTACATTTGTGATTGGTGTGGACACAAAATATCCATCTATTTCACCGTGGTATGGTAACATAGCAAATATGTCGTCTATTGAAGGAAAAGTGGACACGGTTATTACCGGGTTAATTCGTAAAGAATCACCGAGAGTATTTCCAAGTTTAAATCAAGTGTCGGTTGTAATTCCAGCAAGCGCGGGGGACTTAGATTTTCCAAGCGTAACTATACCAGCCTTGCCGGCAGGAGTAACAATTACATCAGCAATTTGTGTTTTATATTTCCGAAAAATTGTAGATTCATCGGGGGCGACAAATGCCATTAATGGTGTTGATAAAACAATCAGAATAAAAGTAAGCACCGGTGCTTGGGCCACGGACGACATAGTTTGCATCACAATTCCGGATAATTCTTTGTCTACAGATGGGAGCGCAACAGAAGGTGGAGATATAATAATCGGCAACGTAGATGTTAAAAGTGTGGTTGTGGGGGCCGGGACGTATAATTTCCGGTCGGTACAAACTACGCGACTTGACGCCCTGGCGGCGGACGGCGCATCACTAACATTAGCAGACGTGAAAATGTGCATCGTATTAACGTGGCAATGAAGATAGGTGAATAAAATGAGAACCAGTTGGAGAAAAGGAAAAACGTTTGAAGAAATGTATGGAGTAGAACGAGCAAATGAGCTAAAGCAAAAACAAAGTAAAAGAAATAAAGGTAAAACATACGAAGAAATGTATGGCATAGAACGAGGAAATGAGTTTAAACAAAAACAGCGTGATGTACGTAAAGGTAAAACATACGAAGAAGTATATGGTATAGAACGTTCTAATGAAATTAAGCAAAAACAAAGCAATTCACGCATGCGTAAAGTTCCATGGAGCAAAGGAAAAACATGGGAAGAATTGTATGGTGAGGAACCGGCTAAAGAGCGAAAACAAAAAAATAAAGAATCTCGCAGGGATAGCGTTTCACCAAACAAAGGAAAAACATATGAAAAAATATATGGCATAGAACAAGCTAGTATGGTCAGACAAAAACAAAGTAAAACAAAAAGGGGCAAAAAATCACATATGGCGGGAAAAACGTGGGAAGAAATATATGGTATGGAACGCGCCAAAGAGCTTAAGCAGAAAAGCATCTGTAGAGTTTCACCAAATAAAGGTAAAACATATGAAGAAATGTATGGTATAGAGCGGGCTGGCGAACTTAGACAAAAAAATGGTGATATACACAGGGGATTAATTTCACACAAAAAAGGAAAAACATATGAAGAATTATATGGTGTAGAGCACGCGAATGTGTTGAAACAAAAAAATAGTGATAATCATTTGGGGAATAAACATAATGAAGAAACAAAAATTCAGATGAGTAAGTCTCGAACAGGGCGCGTGCCCTCTGAAGAAACAAAAGAAAAACTTCGAGAAAGCAGAATACAATATTTAAATGAACATGGTGGATGTGTACCGTGTGTTGGAAAACATGAAACACAAATATTGGACGAATTAGAAAAATTATTCGGAATGGAAATAAAAAGAAATTTTAAAGTTATCGGATATTTTATAGATGGATATATTTCAGAATTAAATGTGTGCATTGAAATAGATGAAAAACACCATTTTAACTTTGATGGTTCGCGCACAAAAAAAGACACTCAAAGGCAAAAAAATATAGAAAAAAAATTAAATTGTAAATTTATAAGAATAAAAGTGGGGTGAAATGATGATAGTACCCGTTAATTGGATAGAAATGCGTGGAGATGACAGTGCGGTAGTAAAAATTAAACAGCGTGGGGGGTCAGTGATGCCGGTTAGTATAGGCTTAGAACAGCTACACCAATCTCATCCCCGAATGAAACATATAAATAGTTTGAAAGTATTAGTTGCATTAATCAAGAAAAAAGGCGGAACAATCGAGTTGCCCAATATTAAGATGGGCGACAAGCGAGAAAAACGATTGGAAGCCAGGAAAGAAGAAGAGAGGTGGTCGTCTGAATAATCAAACAATGACAGCGCCGGACAAACAAAAACATTTCCTGCTAATGTTTATTGGAACATTAGTAACATCATTACTTACTCGGAACACCTGGTTAGCTGGCGCAATAGCAATGTGTATTGGGATAGGGAAAGAAGTGTATGATACCACTATAGGCACAACTGGATTTAGTGTGGACGACATGGTGGCGAATACAATAGGAATATTCGGAGCTATGTTGGTGTATATATTAATAAGTAATAATATAATAAAGGAGGAATAAAAATGTTAAATTTTAAAATTAAATACGAAGAAAATTCGGAAAATGCGAAGCCAATGAGTGAAATGATGAAAGATTTAATAGCAATCGAAGAAAGAGCAGATGAAAGTAGCCCAAAACGCAAAGCGGCAATTTTGATGTTGGAAGAAATGAACAAAAAAGATTCTAGCATGTCATTTCGCTCAAATGATGAATGGGATAAAAAGGAAAATATGATACATCTAATAGAAAGCATTGAAAAGCTGACATGGATTCATTCTGTGATTGAAATAAAACGAGAAAAGAAATAAAGAGGGATACAAATGATTGAGTGTGGAGAGGTGATATAATGGTAAATACGAGAACGTGGGACGGCGGCGGGGTGGACGACAACTGGTCGACTAAAGAAAATTGGGATGCTGGTCCAGATGCGGCTCCGGCGGCGGGAGACAATATAATTTTTGACGGTGCCACATCTAATGACCCATGTACTGTAGATGCAGTTGCTGGTGTTTTTGGCACTATCACGGTTTATGGAAATTATACCGGAACAATTACATTGGCGGTTGCAATCGAGTTTGGTGCCGGAGATATCGGTAACACGTCTGCGAGTAATTTAACATTTTCCGGAGATTACACTGTTACCATGACAACACTGGATTTAGATACCAGTGACACATTAAGCATGGCGAGCAGCGCGAATTTAACACTCACGGGTGCTTTTACGTGTGATGGCACTCTCACACCATCTGCTGGCTCTGTGATAACGGTAGGTGGTGCCACGACTATCACGGGGCAACTCGGTGCCGCTGCTATCGCCTACACCTTGGACATCGATGGCACCTTAGAAACATCAACAGGGACGTTAATTGCACCCAATGCCAGCGGGTTCTTCTACTTCGCAGGGGCAACGTGGAATACTCCCTCAGTTTTTACGCATAGTAGTGGAACAGTGACATTTAATTTAGCGGGGACCTCAACGCTGGGAAATACAAGTAATGGGTTCTATAAAGCTATAATCAGTACTGGAGCGACACTGGATACTTCAGCAGTATCGAATTATGATTTAACAATACTGGCTAATGTAAGAATATATGGAACATTAACAACCAACAATTCAGCACTCATTGTATCATCTGGCATCGATGCTGGAACCTCCGGGGGATTTGTGGTATATGGTCCAACAGGTATATTTAATGGCGGAACAGGCACACACACATTTGGTTCGTGTAATTTGGGATTCGGAATAAATGGTTCAAATGTAACTTTTACTACTGGAATTACTACATTTAATTTCCATTATTCTGGTGATTATTGTTTTTCACTGACATCCTCATTAACATTTTCCGCTCCTGGAACAGTTAGATTCACTTACGCTGGATTACAATTACTCTATGACAGTGTAAATAGTACACGAATATTTAATGCTTTGACCATAATGAAAGGTGCGGGAAACATTTTAAAATGGTTTAATGGTGGGCATTTCGCATTAACAATCACTACCACACTAACAATTACATCGGGTATATTTGATACTATCACAACTACCTCAGCAATTTCTAACAACCTCATCATCACGGGTGCGTCATCCATCACCGGAATCCTTACCACGAATACCAGTACAATCACCACAACAGGTTTAGTCACGGTCAATACCGGAGGAACTTTCGGCGGGGCGACTGCATACACTTGGAACATCAATGGCGGGGTAACAAACAGCGGAGGAACTATCAACTGTGGAACAGGAACCGACACTTTGGCAGCCAGCAAGACTTTCGCCAATACTTCAGGAACAACAAATATCAATGGCGGCAACTTCTGGGGAGCATCGAGTACCACGAGCGTAGTCACGGGTGGCGGAACATGGAACTGGGCGACCGTGAATACAAAGTTGTTGGATTACCAGTTTGCAATAATCACGGGTGCTTATACCATAACAATGAGTGGTAATATCCAAACAGATGCAGTGACTGTATCGGTTGGCGGAACATTGGCAATAGTTTCATACACAATAGTAAGTGATGGGGCATATAGCAATTCAGGATTAACCACGTTCACGACTGGAACAGCCACGTTGAATAACACATTGTCAATATCAGCAGGAACTTTCGGCAGTGCGGCAGCGTACATTCTTGACCTAAATGGTAGTTTATTATCCAGTGCGGGAACCCTGATTGCGCCGACAGCCGCTGGTGATTTCACCTTTTCTGGGGTGGTAATGAATCTGCCGACTACGTTCACGCATTCTAGTGGATTAATTACATTCGATTTATCTGGGGCGCAGAGCATGACATTTACCGGTGATGCTACAATATGGGATTTAACAATCGCTGCCGGTTCTGTTACCACAATCGCTAAAACTATAACATTAACAGGCGCAAAAACCGGGATAATAACAAGTGACCAGACACCCATTGGTATATTAACGATAAATAATGTAATAATAACCGGGGAATTACATGCTAAATATGGTGGAGCGGCGTGGAATAATAATGCCAATGCAGTTATACAGATTATAATGCAGAATTAATTATTTTTTCTTTTCTAACCATTCTTCGTATTTATTATTAATGTTCTTTGCTAATAAAAAGAATTGGTTATTCGGTAAACTTATATTAGTTAAATCAATATCCTTTGCTAGACAATGCCCTTTAATACCATCCCGGGCTTCGGGTATGCAAACATTCCACTTGGTGTTGCACAATCGCCTGAGTTCTTCGAAGTCAGAACCGGTTAGCATCTTGAGTTCTTCCGCGATTGCGATAAGAACGTATCTATATGAATTATCCAAGAGATGTGAGAGTTCCACGGCGTCTATGTTGTTAGAAACAATTATGTTCTCATATATCATATAGCGCAGGTAAAATTGCCGGCCCCGCTCCCAATCTCCGCCCATTACTCTGGTCTGATTAAATACTCCGTGATTTTGGTCATTTGGGTATATACGTTCTGGGAAAAGAACAAGACCGGGTTCATCACCAATAATCATGCGCACTTCATCATACGTACCGATTTCGGTTGTGGTTTCAATACTAATTAACGGATTGTTGGATACATTTATTTCTTTTACCACCGCGAATACTTGTTCTTGATTCCACACGTTGATAATATACACGTCTGCTAATAGGTTATCTTTATAAAATGCCGTTAGACTAGCGTAATCCGCCTTTTTACTTAGGTCTGTGTCGACTGTCATTATATTATCTACGCCTTTATATCTCATTAAATTGGCGTTTTCTCGACCGACTGTTCCTTGTCCTATTATCACTACGTTAAGTTTATTTGTTGGGTCCGGCATTTTAATTCCTCCTTATTCTCAAATAAGATACGTCTGATTTTAACTTCCCCCTTAATTCGGTGATTACATTATCTTTAACTATTCCATAATCACCTAAATCATAATCCACGAATTTGGTTGCTTTATTATTGCAATCGGTGATTAATAATTCGCCGTTCTGACCATTACGTACTGAAATACCCCGCTGAACCAGTACTTTCATTTGCCCGGCATCGCGCCAATCTTCCTGTGCTATGATACCAAACTCACTGCAACCGTACCTATTCCACACCTTTGTATTAAATGCCAATTCTATCGTTTTTCTCCATTCTGGTGGTAGATGACCGGCAGATGAAATGGTGTTTGGTACGTTTATTGCAATATTGTTATTCAATAAATAAAGCGCGAATTCATACAACGCTTCCGAATACCCAACGATTAGTTTTGGGTTGTACTTGTTGATTTTCTGCGCGTATATTAACGATTTTTCCTGGTTTAAGTCGAAGTAACTCAAGAACATACAACGTTCTAGCCGTCTTCGCATACTTAATTTAAATATTTTCCATTTGGAATCTTTGTGCTCTCGTATTTGTGGGTACCAAAGATGTATCCATTTGTCACCGGGTTTCCATCCCGTCCAAGACATTGCGTACCATTCCGCGGCAAACCGTAATTCCAGTTGCTCTTTGTCTATTAATGTGTACTTTGGGTTTCCATCCGTACTCCCAGATGTACATAATTCTTTTGTCTCACCAGAAAAGTATGCGTCTGCCAGTTCGATGGTATATCCATGTTGCAACATTTGATAATCTTCTTCTATACAACGCAAATTAACAAACCAATAACATTTTTCTCTTAACCAGTGTAACATTAAATCACCTTATTCCATGTCTACGTAATTCATTCTGTTCCGTTGTTTCTATATTTTTACATATGTTTTCAATATATTTAATTCTTTCGATAGAAGTCATTGGGTTAGGATATATTACACCATCAATTTGTTTTGCCGGTATCCCCGCCCATAAACCACCACCAATAATATCTTTATTAACTAACGATTTCGCCGCTATTACCGTATTGTCTCCAATCGTTATCCCAGCCATTACAATTACACCATGCGGCATCCATACATTATTCCCGATGGTTACTGCACCCCATTGCTCGGGGAAACCTTGGGTTGCATCTAAATATGCACCATGGGTATATATCGCGGAGAATCGGCCCATTCCCACCGTATTTCCGATGGTAACACCACGTGCTGTATTGATATGCGCGTAAGACCCCAAATGAAAATCTTTCCCACATATGAAATATGATTTATTACAGAATGCAGAACCACCACCTATTTCTGCATGATGGTCTAAATAAAAATTATTTTCTGCTCTGATTGTGTTTCCTTCGATTCTGGCATTGTCCCGAATTATTCCGTTTCCAGATATTGCAAATGTGTTTGTTACGTGAATTATTGCCGTAGAATGTATTTGTAGTGTTCCTTCTAATTGTATTTTTCCCGTTATATCAAATGCCTGTGCTAATTCATCTATATTTTCTTTATTATATATATAATATGGCGACATTAACACACCTTCCTAGCAACAAAGAATGCTTCTGCATATTCGGTACCACATTGCAACCCGCGATATGAATTTAGTCGTTTAACCCCCTTAACTGATAATGGAGTATCATCAACCAATTCACTACGGTATAAATTAAGAATTTTTAATTTATCGTCTATAACCGCGGATATATCCACGTACAAATTCGGAACGAATGTATTATAGTAATATGGTAAAGATTCAAAATAACGTATTTCCATTTTATTATTTCGACAACAATGAGACGCCGCCTCTGAAGTTATACGGTGGTCTGGATGCGTGTCCCATGGTGAATGGGTATAAATTATATTTGTGTTCTTTGCCAAATGCTCTCGAATGCCGTGGAAAATAATTTCTCTATGTTCTTCCGGATGCTGAGCACGAGAATCCAATATTTTTGTCTTATTCGCAGTTAATAAGTCATGTACTATTTCCATTTCTTTTATGCGAATTCTGCCGCTCCCATCTCCTCTATCCCCATTAGTAGTCATAATCAGGTTAATGTTATCATTCTGTAATTGGTGTTTAAGCAATGTACCCCCAACACCATACATTTCATCGTCTGGGTGCGCAAATATACAACATATTTCTTTCATTTAAACAAACTCCGGTGTGATTATTTCTGATTTTATCGCGTCTATTAACATATTTTGTTCCGTGTAAAAGCACAATTTACATAATTTAGTATTAATATTGGGTGGGTTGGATATAAATTCATCTATAAATTCTATTTTGCCCATTTTAAACCCCTCACCAAACTTTCCCTCAAATAATGGATTAGTAGAACAATGATATATGTATCCATCTGAATTTAAAAACGGCTTCAATCTACCCATATAACAATTCGGATGAACGGCGTACGATTTAATTTGCAGGAAGAAATTGTCGTATTTTTCTATCATGGGTGGCACCGTTCTTCGGACTTCTTCTATGTATTCTGGTTCATTGCAATTTGGAACTACACGGACATATTTTACATTGCATTGTTTTGATATCTGATATACTCGTTCTAATGCTTTCTCTGTTGTCTTTTCGTTCCATACATAACTCATACCCACATATGCACTGGTATTTAAACAAGCGTCCTTTATATCAAATTCCAAATCGCAATCTATACTATTCATTGATATACGTATCCACGAAATTTTCTTTAGAATGTTCTCGTCTATCTCTTTCAGTTTAAAACCGTTGGTAATCAACCCTATTTTAACCTTTTTATTTAGACAATACGATAATAATTCATTTATCTCTGGGTATAACGTGGGTTCCCCACCGCCTGTTATCTCAACCGACAATATACCTGCCGCCACGTATTTATCAATAGCAGTTTTTATCATATCTATACCCAACTCTTTCATTTCCCTGTTCTTAACCGAGCAGAAACAGCATTGTAAATTACATATATCAGTCGGTGCAATATGTAATGTTATGGGTCTAAACAGGTTTTCTTTTTGAATTTCCTGCAATCGGTCTAAATGGTGCAACAGTCTTGTAGTCGTACTTGCTATTTTTTCTTTATTCATTTAATCGCTTCCTTTTCGTGTATTGCTAATATACCATAATATTGATAATAATCTCCATATAATGTTCCGTATGATTTTTCTTTAACTACCGTGAAGCCACGTAATGATAATTTGGTTTTTAACCACCCAATTTCTACGATATTGTCTATAATTTGGTTCTCCAAACCTTTATTCTTGCGATATGTTGGGTGGGGTATTGTTATATATATATAACCATCCATTTTTACCATGCGAAGTGCATGATGTAGAGCCATATCCATGTCTAAAACGTGTTCTAAAGAATCGCATAATATTACCAAATCAAACAACCAGTTGTCTCCCATAACCATCATATCACCAACATAAAAATACAAGTTTGGTAAAGCATATCGCTGTTTAGCACGTTCAATCATCTTTGGGCTTATATCTACACCAGTAACGGTAAAACCACGAGTTGCGTAATAGTTAGATACCGCGCCACCACCACACCCTAAATCCAAAATCGTATTACACGTACTTAAAATGGTTCCTAGGAAATAGTCGTTTATTTCCATTCGTAATGCATCTATATTTAAATTCCATGTAGAAGAAGCAGAGTTATAAAAATTTATCACATCTTCTTGCGTGTATTTACCGGCTACACGCTTTAATGTCAATTGAATTGCCAAACACCCGGGCCCATCAAAAATATGTTTGCCATTTAAATACTTTATATCAAAATCGTTATGTTCATTCAATAAATTCAACCAGTAATCTTTACTGTGTATTTGATAATGAGTTTTATCGCTTTTAGATGCTGGTAAAACGAACTCACCACCTTCTACTTCTGTTGTCGGAACACGAATAATAATAGACTTGCGCAAATTTTTCTTTGCTAAATCAATAATTTTCTTAATTTCATTGATATCTGGTATGTGTTCTAACACGTCTAAAAACAAAACGTGGTCTTTTATTTCCACCAATAAATTTATGTTATGGTATTGCAATTCATTCTCCAAACCTAGTTCCCGTTTCCCATACTCAATCGCCCAGTACGATATATCCGTACCCTTAAGATTTTTATAACCTAATTTCGTGAATTCTTTTATCAATAAACCAATAGCACAACCAAAATCTATTATATGTTCATCCGGCGTTATACCGCACAAATCAATTAATTCTTTCGCTAATGACTCATACTTTTTTTCTCTGTAATCTATATAATTGGATGTATTTGAATTAATGAAATAATCCTTCTCAAATTTTAAGTCTACGGGCATCTTTTATCTCCATGTACTGGATTTTTCTTCACGTACTCTTTTATTTCTAAATCTAAATAATGCGCATAAACATTTAAAAATTTTGGAACACACGCATTATATGAAAAATTTTCTTCAATATAATTTCTTGCGCCAAGCGACATTTTACCCCATAATTTTTTATCTTCTAATAGCAATCTTATTCTTTTCTCTGCCATGTCAATATCATTATTTGGAACCAAATAACCATTTACACCTTCCTGTATTATTTCCGATATTCCTGTGGTAATAATAGTATTAAATGCTACACATGGTAATCCTGTTGCCATACCTTCTAAAACGCCCAATGGTTGGTTTTCTGTTACTGGGCAACAAACTTGGATACAACCCAACCCATATTTATCTGGATTCTTATTTAAATCTACACCGAATACCACAGTAATGTTTTTCGCGTCTTTAAAGGTAATATTATTATCATTTGTCAATGCTACAAACTCAATATCCGGCATTCTTAGCGCTAACTGTTCTAAAGTAATTTGCCCCTTTACTGGGTGTGAAGAACCCACCCAAAGTACTTTCATGGGTCGTTGCTTTGAACCAATATACTTAAATTTATCCATATCAATAGTATTAGTAAATTGATATAACTCACCTGTATAACGCATTAATTCTCTATAACATCTTTCTTGATATTTTGATTGATAAATCCAAAATCGACAATCTGTTTTCCCAAAATTCTCTTCCTCTGATACTTTATTTCTGGAATTCGTTGTCTTGCCGGTTCCAACACCATCTGCTAATTCATCAAAAACGCAACTAGTTACAACATTAGACCCACCGATTGGTTTTATCCCCACATTATTCAAATGAAAAATGGTTTCTAATCCTGCCATAACATGGAACACATTAAATCTGGTGGGTCGTTCTTCTTTCGGCATATTAAAAAATTCATCATAAGACATCATTGGAACGCCATCATTACCACGTTTTGCATTGCATATTAACGTAACATCAACACCCGCTTTATTCAACGCGTCTACCACGTTCCAATGATTTTGAACAGAGCCACCCGAATGATATCTTCCATATGAATTACTGAATAATGCGATATGAAAATCTCGACTATTATCTTTTCTGGCCTTCGAGTATTCTGATAAACCTAAATCACGATGGTGCCTATATTCTCCCCATATTATATCTGGTGATGTTGTATTAGACCCCGTTTGCGCGTGGCACATAACCGTACCAACATTGATAGGTATATAATCAAAACCATATTTTGCGGATAATAATAACCACATATCATAATCATTACCATATGGGTCTAATTCATTAAATCTTTCTTCCATTCTTTTGTGCATTATACAATTACCAGGAATATAATTTCCACGAATTAAGTTATTAAAATCTGGTATTTGGTAACCCGTATTTTTCATACCCATGGGATATTGTTTCTTTTCTGGGCTAACCGCAAACCCATACCCGAATACACCAAATGTTTCCGGGTGTTCATTCAAATATAATGCCAAAATAGTATATGTATTTGGGATATGTAAGTCATCATCTGCTAAATAAACAAAATAATCACCTGTAGCCATATTTAATCCGCGATTTAACGCATCCCATTCGCTTTTATAATCACCCGTCTCGAATATTACATTCTTATATTTAGCAACCCGTTTTGCCGTATCATCTGTACTTGCGCAATCAATTACAATGACTTCATAGTTCGGAAAATCTTCCTCTAATATACTTTTCAGTGCGTTCTCAATACACCATCCTCTATTTTTTGTTGGTACAAGAACGGTAATACGTGGAATAGTACCATTAAACATTTCTTCAATCATAACTCGCTTAGTAACCTCTGAACTACAAGTATCTAATTTTTTTAATAATAAAATGTATTTATTGTTCTTCATCCATACCTCATTTTCTTTAGACGCGTGTTTTTCTTGTGGTGTGAATAGTTCGACATAATCTTGTGAGTTACTGAATCTGTACCCACTATCCCCCATCGGCACAATAATCGGTTTAGGTGGTTCAACAATTATGTAATTTATATTCACCCATTCCATACACCGGTCAAGTGTTGTGCCAAAATACCCATTTGCTTTTAATTGTGAATAAAAAGACGACCAATTTAATCGTGGATGATATAAAGTAGCAAGTTGCAAAAGGTTATCTTCCAGCGATTTCGATATTATTACTCTTTCATCTGGTTGTTGCGACAAACTATTACCGTGTCTCCGGTAATAATATAAATACCCGGGTAGTTCGCGCATGATAATATCAGTTTTAGATAATCGGTTACATAAATCAACGTCTTCCCCCCGTCTTAACCCAGATTGCATACGATATTTTTTAAATATTTCCGTTTTTATAAACACTTTATTCGTGTACTTGGGTTCTATTTTACCCATTATTTTAACACCATCTGTTACTATCATTCCAATGCGCAAACAATCTACGTTATTCATTTTTAGTGCCGCGGTTTCCAAAAAAGTCCGGTCTACATAATCGTCACTGTCTATTACAATCATCCATTCTTTCGTTACTAAATCTAAACCGGCATTAACCGCAGATGCGACGCCAACATTTTTTTCTAATGTAATACTCGGTTTTATAAATGGTTTTTCCGTGGAACCATCATCCACTAATATCAATTCAAAATCCGTATGCGTTTGCTTATCAATAGACGCTATACACTCGGTCAAAAATTTTCTATTTGTATTATATATCGGAACAATTATACTAATCCCGGTCAATCATTTCACCACGGTACTCTCTTCGATGCTTACATATAACATTTGTATTTACTTTTAATTTAAATCCCATATCTTTTGCCATCAAACTAAATACCAAATCGTGTCCTTTGGAATATGCGCTTTTTTTATAAATGGGATTATCAAATTTGATTTCTTTTAGCACGTTGTACCGTATTAAAACGCATCCAAAACCCATGGCATCACAATCAAATACTCCAGTGTTTGGTGTTATTTGCATAAAATTTAATTTTGGTCTACCTTCTTTGTCTTCGTAACCACTTCGTAAATAACAATTATATTCAACTGGGTTTTTAACTAAACCAGATATGATGTCCCCATTTACCTTGTTCAATTCAATAAAGGCGTGTGATGGCGGTAATGTATCTGTGTCAATTATCAGCATATCTGCCTTTTTAAGCAAACACACATCACGTAATCTGTCCCTATCGCGTCTAACTTGCCAATCATTTCCTTCGCGTTTTATAGACGCATATCGACTAAAATGTACGAATATTTCACCCGGAAATTCCAATTTGGAAACGGCATCAAACCACTCTAGAATGGAATATGTTTTTTCCGGCACTAATGTAGTGCACAGAATTGTGGGTGTCGTTTCCATAAATATGACCGCGCCTATTGCGTATTAGCCCATGCAAAACAAACATCTGCACCAAGACCAAAATAACCATTCTTCTTTAATTCGGAATAGAATCCGCCCCAATCTATTTTTGGGTGATGTATTTTAGCCAAGTCAATTAGTGGTTGATATTTATCTGGCACAATCACGAGTGCCGGTTCAGAAATAGGAACGGGTTGCGGTATTACCACAACTACAACGGGTTCTGGTATAGGTAAAACGGGTTGAACTTGCTCTGGAACAGTATCTTCGGGAATATCGAACACGGGTTCTGGGTATGTAATTTTTTCTACGTACTCGTGTTCTATACTATCTATTTGCGCCTTTGGTGTCTTTTTGCCCTTTTTACCTTTCTTTTTGGGTTCATCCGATATGGTTGCTATTTCTTCTTGAACCGGTTCTAATGTTTCTGGAGATGCTTCTTTCTGTACGCCCAATATAAAATTAATTAAATCCGGCTTGTTTGCTGTAGTATTGGTATTGCCCATTTCGTCTGCGATACCACGTAATTCTTTCATCTGTTTCTTACTTAGCGAACTTCTTGTATAATCCATTTACAATCACTCCTTTTTAATCTGTTTCATGCCCCGATTGATACCATCATTGATACCTATACCAGCAATCATACCACCAAACAATGCCATAAACGCACCGACATCTGTAGCAACGTAATCCACGCTAATCTGGTTAAACAATTCTAATCCAGCAGTAAACGCAAATATAATAGATGCAAACGCGGTTCCGGCATATTTCCATTCCCATACAAATCCTTCTGCGGACATTTTATTCATGTATGGCATTATCGTTCTCAATCCCACTCCGATTAAAACTCCTGCAAACAGAAGTCCCATTGTCAAGTCATTCATGTTTTTTCCTCCTCAATTATGTAATATATTATTCAATATATATATACGATTCATATATATATAATTTTCGTTTGTGTATTCAAACCAAAACATTTATATAGTAAACACACATTATTATTTTTTGTGGTGTGTAAAATATGGCGAATGGGTCAATGTATAAAAGCAGAAAATTCAGAACGTGCTTAGACTGTTCTGGAGAAATTAAACCCGGAGATACATATTATAATAATGATAGCAGTACATTAAAAAAGAACTATATTTATTGTTCTGCTTGCGCACCAAAGCACACGAGACCAAAAGAAGATAATAAAGCTATAATGCTTACATTGCTACAAAATGGTCCGTGTTTTAATTTCGAACTTGAAAAATTTATATCTACGAGAGCATACATACATGAATCTTATAAAAAATTAATATCTTCGGGAATTAATATAAAAAGATTAAAATATAGAAATATAAATAAAAAACAAACAACGATTTATTACTTATCCGGTTCGGAAGATGCAGTACGCCGAAAGATAGAAAATAGCGGAATCAATAGACCAGAAGCCTTTTCAGCTAGAAAAGTATATTTAGCATTAAATTTTGGTACAAAACCAAAAATTTCATAAAACGCTTAAAAACTGTGCATATAAATACAATTTTGCTGCGGTTTTGACATTATCCGTTAATGGCGCGTGTGTATACTCATCCTGACATACTCATTGAGTAATAGCCGGTTCTAATGATTCTATGTTCGCTTTTACTTTTAACTCATTAATGTAAGTGGCATATTTGCCATTACAAATGAGATTCGCCATTTCGCTATAATGAAAATGTGTTCCGCATTCTATTCTTGTCATTAATCCATGACTGTGCTTACAATGATACCTGAATTGTTTGCGTCTCAAAAAAGACAGTTCACACTTACTGCACACAGTTGGCTCTATTTTCTTTTTCATGCTTAATTCCTCTTTTTTTCTACTAAATAATACTGGTGACAATCTAACCATTGTTCTCGTCTTGTTTTTCTACACAAAGAACAATCCCTTTCAAAAGGACAATGTGGTTTGTTTTCTAGATGTATTTTATTATCAAATGGTCGCCCACCACGAAGTTCATCTGGTATTGAAGGTGGCGCCCAGGTAAAGGCTTCTTTCGGTTGTGGTGGGTCATTCCGCGCAAATTTTGCTATCATCATCGGACCGCAATTCAACTTGGGTTTTTCTGCGGGTGGTTTCTTAGATTTTTGTACCCACTCATCCATTGCTTCCCGGTCAAATTCATCATAGTGGACCGGTTCTTGGTCGAACCCCAATTCTTTAAGTGTTTTCTTCTGTTCACGCATGTTTTCCCTTTCCCTCTTCAACCATTTGTCTGGCTCTAGCTCTGGCGGCCCTCCATTTTTCTGGCCCGACTTCCGCGGCTGTTAAAATGGCAATTGTTTTAATATCTATTTCAATCAATTCTAACCGTTCTTGCAAACGATATTTAGCTAATGCTTTTGCGATTACGCCATCTATCATCCCTGGTTGTTCTTGTTGACTGCTCATTTTATCTCCTCCGGTACCAAATAATCATCATCTTTTACTTCTGGTACTACATATATTTCTGTCGTATTATTCGGTTTTTGTCTTACATATTCTTTGGCCATATCCATCAATGCAGGAACCACCGTAAAGAATTCTTTTACTCGTTCTTTTGTGTACCCCACTTCTTCTAACCCGTCTAAAAATGGTTTAACGCGTTCAGTAACATAAAGAATAATACCATCCGCCGTAGCCGGTTCTATGCCCATTCTTTTTGCGGCGTCTTTGAACGGTTTACTTATTTCATCAGCCATTTTTGCTAATATAATGGCATATACAACCGCAGACCAATTAAGAACAAAATTGGCGATCATTTGTTGAGAATCCGTAATATAACCCATATTATAAAGCTTCGTTGTTATTACATACGCAAATGCCATACCGATAAATAATCCCATTGCGTGTTTCTTCCATCTGTCCATATTACATCACCGCTTTACAACTATCTATCATAACCACACCAACATATACAGTAAAACCCCCGCAAAATAAACCATGATAATACGTTGCTGTTTTCATATCAAACATATATACTACGTCTAACACAATCCAAACGCAAAATAGTACCAACCATGACCAAAACGACACTTCTTTATCGTCCATTTAATCTTCCTCTTCTGTATATTCCGCATCTACTATATCAATGTGCTTAGTTTTTCTTTTTGTGGGCAACTTCATTGGTTTAACTTGTTCTTGATTTTCTTCTCCACTCGTTAATTCACCCAAAGCCGGTCCCACAGTTTCTAAAACCTTTTGCGTCAATGCTTGAACCATATCTTGCGATACCTCAACGCGCCATTTACCATTCCCATCCGTTTCAATCGCAAATCCAACCGATTTGCTTCTTTTTCTTTCCTGTTCCTTTTTCTTTGTCATAATAATCTACCTCCATTCATTGGCCTCAATATCGGCATACCTTCAAATATCGGTTCTACCCATGTAGAATCGCCTTCATATCCACGAGTAACAGTCAAACAGTCCTCATACACTCGGCGCTGCATATGATTATAAACAAAGAAGTGGTAACGTTCTATATCCAACACTGCGACCGCGCCATCTTTTCTGATTGGTAATTTAATCGGTAGTTTCTCTTCCAGATAGTCTATATCATGCGGCAACATATCGAACATTACCACCAATTGTGTTTGTGAGGTATAATTAACGTCCGCATCTTTTAATTGCTGTGTAGTGGCGCATACTCCAATTCCATCTTTCATTCGGCGCTTAATAATGATATTTAACATCTCTGGCATACGCGGACGCACTCGTCCAGCCAAAGTAACATTCGCTATCTCATCTATTATAAAAAACATATCTTTATCCATATTGATAACTTCGCATAGTTTATTAAATTGTGCCACCATTTTCTTTGGTTTGGCCAGCAGAATATCGTCTGGTTGAAAAATCACCTTAGATGTTCTCTTTTCAACAAATTCCGCGATAAAATCTTTAATCGAGTGCACTATTACACCAAATTCCGGGCCAAACTGTATATCCGGGTCATAAACAACATACCGATTAAGCAACGGCAGCAAAAAATTTCTCACCCAGAACGTCTTTCCGGTTTGTGTCATACCAACTACTAACATTCGATATGGTTTAATGTTCATCTTCTCCCTCTCGCCGACTGATGCCTTTAGACCGCGTCTTTTTACTGGATGTTCTGTGATATGTGGGTTTTATTTTTGACAAATGTTTTTCTCCCATCATTCCTATGCTGGCATACGCCAATAATTCTTGCAATTGCATTTGACCAAACGCACTATTAGCCAAAAATTTCGCCGCTAACATGGAAAATATTTTAGTACGCGGTCCTATTACTCGTATTGTAATGGAATTATCTAGAACATCAATTTTAAATGTGTCCGATAATAGTCCATCCATCATCTTTCCTGATAATTCAAATGCTGCTTTGTCTTCTGTTTTAAATTTTTCTGTGTATTCCATTTCCCAGATGTCTTTGGATATATCTGTGCACTTTGCTTGTATATTAAACGCAATGGGCATTCTTAAATCGAGTTTCATTTAACTTCCTCCATTGGATACATCATACCGCCTCCGACTAGTTGTAATGGGTTCGATGTTTTGGGTTTAAAAAACTTTTTACGACAAGAAAAATGTATTAGCGTGGCCACATCATAATATTTAGAGTCGGTATGCCCCACGCCAGATATAACCATTGAATTTCTTTTGATTCTTATCTTTTTCCTGCAATATGGACAACGTGTATTTGTTTTTGTACACATACACAATTTTCTCATTGGACCGCCTCCGTGTCTCGCTCCTCCAATATCGGCTTCATTGTTATATATATTTTATCTTTCAAATAAAATTCACCGGTTTTATACACTTGATTCTTTAGAATGTAATGAATTCTCCCCATTGTCAATCCGTATTTATCTTTTAATTCTCTTAACTTCATTCCGGCCTTTCTATCTGCATATATATTTCTAACTATTTCCGCTTCTTCCGGAATTTCTACTAATTTTTTATCTACTGTTGTATAACCAAACGGCGGATAAAACATACAATGCCCTAATTCTTTGGCGTGCTGATACCCCGCTTTGCTTCTTTCGGCCATCATTTCTCGTTCTAATTCAGATAACAAGACAGTCATACCCAATAATGCTCGGCCCATTGCGGTAGATGTATCAAAATTTTGGTCTATCGCTATAACCTTTATGTCCATTTGTTCTAATTCACTCAATGTACCCAAAACAGAAACAAGCGTGCCTCTACTAAATCTACTTAAATTTGTAATTAATATCACATCAAAACACTTCAACCGCGCTTCTCTTAACATCTCATTGAATTGTTTTCTATTCTTCGACGCCCCGGAAATGGTTTCTGTATATTCTTTATAAACAAACCATCCCTGTTTTTTTACATAATCATGTAATCTATCTAATTGTGTATTAATAGAACTGGTTTGCTCATTCGTACTGGTTCTAATATAAATCGCCGCTTTCATTTATTCTTCCTTCTTCTCTCTTGCTTGCATATACTTTTCAAACTCAAATACTATCACTTCTAAAACTTTATTCGCCCAAACCCGGCCCGAATCTTTTACTTCCTCCGGTAATTGGTCATACGGCACAAAAAATTTTTTCCAACGTTCTAACCTTTCCGGACTTATTTTTTCTATTTCTGAAATCTCTTTCGCCCAAGTAGCCCATTGCTCATGCTTTAGCGCGGCAAGTTCCTCAACTAACGCATTTGTAAAGTCTCCCATATTCTCATTGCTCCTTACTAATTCGTATCATCAGATTTCCAAAGGCATCTTTATCCCAAAATATTTTTTCCCCGCCCTTAAGATTCATCGCTTGCGCAAATACTAGCGGAATTGTTACTACAAATTGATTGCTAGACTTATTGTATGTTATTTTATGCTGGCCTTTCCCCATTTTTCGTCCCCCCCACCCCGCATTTCACTCCATTTAACTGGAACGCCTAATTTTTCGGTTTCAATTATAAGTAAAGATATATGCGGCGCTTCCTCTGATAATAAATATGCAATTACTTCTGCCGGTCCCTCTCTTTTTATTACATCTATTAATATTTTCATATTTTCTGGTTGTCGTACTATTTTCACTGCATTAAAATGTTCATTCGCAATTTTTACCGTTTTATCTACAGAATTTTTTAATCTCTCAATCGACTCATCTAATTCCGCACTTTTTTCCATTTTCCATCCTCCGGAATACTTTATTCTCTTAATATATAAACATTTGCATATATCTGTTTCATTAATGTAAATAATATATATTTCATCGTCATACATTAATATTCTTTTAGTATATATAATTTATGGCTCGGGGGCCGGATTTGAAAAATTATTTTATATCTCTGGAGATTATTTACTCGAACCCCAAGGCCGAATTAGAAAAAGTATTTTATGTATCTAGAAATTACATATCCATATTTACTTGTATTACTCTAGCATATTTTTGCCTAATTTTTATTTCTCTATCCGGAGATATTTTTATCCTCGCATTCCGCCGTTTCGCGTATTCTAGTTTTTCCTCTCTATGCTTCCAATAATATATTTTACTATTTATGCGGATATATTCTCTTCTGCGTCTACCAGATTGTAAACTGGCCTCTCCCATCTTCAATCACCCCTGTATCTTAGCGCCTAGTACGTGTTCCATATGTTTTATTGCCCAATCGTGTCCTTCTGACGTCAATCCCATACAACAATCTGCTACCACAGTAACGTCATAACCCGAAAATTTGGCCGCGGCTACCGTGTGCAGAACACATATATCAGTACATACGCCAACTACTATTAATTCATTGATTTTATAATACTGGAGTAAGTCATTCAATGAGGTATCACAAAAGCCAGAAAATGTTTGTTTTGTTATAGAATGATATGTTGTATTAGTAACAACACCATCCACAATGCACGATTCTTCAGTGTTGCTCAAACAATGCATGGGAAATCTTGTTAATTCCTCATTGCCAGGATAATGAGAATCCCCAACAGATATTATTAATACCTTATCTATAAATCCGGTAATTAATTTGTTTATTTTCGGCACTAATTCTCTGGCGCCCGGTAAATACATTGCGCATGGTCCATTATTCGTTTTCTCGTCCACAAATCCCTTAAGCATATCTATAATTAATACCGCTTTCATTACATCTCACCTCTCATATTATTTATTCTGTCTTTTGCTTTGATTCCGTTAAGTACTTCAATCGTACCTTTGGGAATTCCATCCATACAATCTAAATATGTTGATGCCATCATTTTTCTTAAATTTGTTGAGTTCAGTCTTTCGTCCATTACTGTTCCCGCATAATATATAGGCGGGAGTGGAACCACATACCCCGCTTCATTAAACAAATATGTTATTAATTTATTCCGGGAATATACCAAATCAAATTTCGGACACATGGTCTCTATGTGTTTTACATATAAATTAGACCGGTTTATATCTCGGACGGGAATAATATGGGTGGATTTCAAATCCATCAGATTTAATTTCATTGATTTATATATCATCTCATATCTTTCACCCGCGGTAAATGGGTTGTCCACTTCATGACTTTTTTCCGCGCTTCCGATTACTATTACTATGCGTTCGTGTTTTTCTTTTATTTGTCTAATTACTTCCATATGGCCATTGTGAAACGGCTGAAATCGTCCTATATACAACGCGGTTTCCCCGGGCTCCATTACACCAACTCCAATCTAGGATTTGAATTGTAATGTCTTCCCACTTTCGCGCATCGGTTTCCGTTGACTACAACTACATCTGCCGTGAAATCGTAATTGCCATTGTACATCGAACTTCCAACTCCATATCCATCTACTGGAAGTTTTAAATGCTCAAACTGTGCTATTTTTTCCGGATTAAACCCACCCGATACATATATTTTAACATCGGGAAATCCATGATTATCCAGCGCGTTTCTGACATTCAAAACGAGTTGTGGGCAAACGCCAGTTGGTTTAAAATTAGTCATCATTGGAACCACCGATGCATCAACCATTGTTCCAGATGTATCCAATCTCACGCCATCAAGTTTAAACCCACTTTCCATTAAGAATTGTGCGGTCTCCACCGCTGTCTTGCAACAATCATTCTCGAAATCAACCAACGATATAATTTTATTATTAGGCACCGTTTTGGCGTATTTAAATGTCGCCAGTGCCGTATTTCCTTCGTATGCTGCTATTAAAGCGTGCGGCATTGTTCCCGTTGGACCGCCTTCCCATGCTATAGATTGTTGCGGGGTTGAAACATTAGACGCCCCGCCAATCAGAGCGGCGTATCCGTCTGACCGTTGATTCTCATATCTATCAAATCTAGCTGGGAAAAACAACACATTTTTTCCGTTCGCCGCACTCACTACATTGTTTGTATTCGTGGCAACTTTGGTTCCTCTCGCTATTATGCCAAGAATAATCGTTTCTAAATGAGTAAAATTGTGTAATTGTCCCTTTATAGTCATTACAGTTTCAAATGGGCTAAACGTGTCACCATCATACAATGCGTGTATTTCAACTGGTGCATCTAAATCTTTAATACAGTTTTTCAAAATCATAATAGACTCGTCCAGCCCGCACACTATACCGCCGACTTTATTAAAAACCTGCATGATTACTTCTGAATATCGCCTGTTGGCTTCTAATATGACATTCGTGTAATTAAAATACTGGTCCGTATAATTTCCGTACCTTATATCTTTGTATGGCGCATCGCCAAAATTCATTTTTCTTTTTTGATTTCTCATTTAAATTCCTCCCATAAATAACATATTTGGAATAGTTTGTCTTTTGTGGCAAGAATTTTTTATCAACGCCGCAACTTTTTCTGAAATTGGTTTATCATTCAGTCGCCGTCTCAAATTAATATCAAGCTCTGCATATGTAACTCCCATCTCATTTTCATCCGTTTGCCCGTCCCATAATCCCGCAGTCGGTGCTTTATCAATGATTTCTTGTGGTATTTCTTTTAGTTCTTTCGCTATATTATACAAATCTGTTTTAAAAATGTGCATGATGGGTTCTATATCGGTTCCACCGTCACCATATTTAGTAAAATATCCAACCATCCATTCAGAATAATTGGTTGTTCCCACAACCAATAGATTATATTTATTTGAACGTCCATATAATATTGTCATTCGTATTCTGGACTTAAGATTTCCATAAGATAATTTATCAGAAAACGTATCCCACGAAGCCAATCGGAACATTTTTAATGTTTCTTGTATGTTTATGATTTCCATATCCATACCGAGATTTTTTGCCAACTTTTCTGCATCTCGGTCAATATGTTCATAATCTTCTGGCATATGAACGAGTTTGACTTTATCCTTTCCGAGTGCTCGCACACATAAAGTGGCAACAACCGCGGAATCCAATCCCCCACTAACCCCCACAACTGCGCCATTAACCGTACTTGTGTTAGTCTTAATAAATTCTTCTATTTGTCGTATTTCTTTTTCATACATATTAATCACCGTGGCCTTTCTTTTATTTCCACAATTGCATAATAATTCGGCGCCACTTCGGCTTCATCTCCATGCGCTTTGCCAATATGAATAAACAGTCTACCGGTGTCTTTTGTCCGGCAAACAGACACTAAACCCGGTTTATCGGTTTCATTGTTAACTTCGAGGCTTTTCATTAACATCTTCAATCACTCCTTTATTATTTCGATTAATTCCATACTTTGTTTTACAAAAACAATCTCGGCCCAATCTATCCCCGTATATACCTTTCTTGTTTTTAAGTCGGCAATTATTTTCCCCGCACTCGATAAAGATTGCGTTTTCCATGTAAGAAATACAGATTTGGTTTTAGATGTGCCTTTTTCACGATACCCAATGCCATAAATTATATTCGGCTCTTTAGCCACGGCATATGTTCCACTATTATCGTGTATTGTTTTATGACTCGTTGCTCTTGATTTCATCTTCAATCACTCCCAGCTTCCTTTCTTGACATTCACTCCATTCAATCGGTCAATTATACGAAGTAATTTTTTAGCTTCGTCAATCGCCCAATCATACTGCACCACTGTTATCTCGTGGTTCCCCCATTGATATGGTCCGTGCCCCAATTCCAAACATCGGTCTCTGAAATATGCCAACCGTGTTTGCACCGCTCGTGGATAGCTTTCTGGTATTTCCATATCATATAAATGGTCAGATGCCGCATTAAACCATATTGGGTATCTTCTTTGTTTAAGATACTCACTGGCTTCATACATTGTGCCATCTCTTTCGGTGTGCATCAGAAATAGACCAATGCAATATGCAAGTCCCTGTCCAAACTCACTCGACTTTTTCGGTTGCGGTTTGGCAATCATAAATCCCTGGCGAATCATTATCCTGGCAACTCCATATGGACTATTCATTTAATCATCCTCCTTGGAAACTTTAACGCAAAAACCCGGATTATTTCTTTGCAGATTTACTGTTATTACTTCGCCAGTTGGGCATTTTTTATCATGAACCCAAACCGTACACCATGTAAAATTTGCAAATAATCTTATGTATACTCGCCCACCGCAACAATTTGGAAACATATCTGTTGCTTCGATTTCTCGGAACACTTTATCAGTAAATTTACTGCATTTTCTTTTTACTGTTGCTTTTTCGGGCATCTTATTTCACCTTCATACCTATATACACGCAGTACTATATAAACCTTTCGGTTTACCTCTTCCGTTTATTCCGCGCATATAACTTCATTTGAAACGTGTCTTTCCAAGCTATTTCTTCCTTGCGTGGCTCTTTCCGGCTCTTGATTTCTGCTTTCAGGCCTTTCGCGGCTGCTTCTGATACTAATTCCCGAATTGTTTGAGACCAGGCATAATTTGTAAACCACAGCTTCGAACCATCTTTAAATTCTCTGTTAGGAACTTTATACCCCATTTTTATAAGACAATTACAATAATAATAGTACGCGTCCAATGTTTTATCGGATTCCCGGATATTCAAAAACTCAGGACGATAAATCAATCTTACCACCCCTTTCCATCTTGTATCTCATCAAGTTAATAAGCAACTCGTACATCCGTGACGCGTACATTTCAATCCGTATTGGAGCAACCATTCATTCACCTACCTTTTACTTTTAGCTTTATTAATCCTTCTACTCTTGCGCACTCGGGATAACAATAATGACCTTTCCCGCTCACACACACCCCATTAGGCGACTCTTTGTTTTCATTTGAATACGATATTTCCCGACTACAACGTAAACACTTGGGGCCAACCTCTGAGCAAGCCGTGCAATGCACTCTTTTGACAAATATAAATCTGGCCTTTATCCCATCATAAAGTTCGTAGCGCATTCACTCACCGCCCTTCTTCGCCAATTTCAAACTCTTTATCAACCATCTGACTTCAACCTCTCTAACCTCTTTTGCATCTTTATCATCGTGTCAGATGAACCAAGCAAATATGCTCTAATGGTATTATCGGATACAGGTATATCATGATAACTTAATACTTTTGAAATTTCTTCTTTTTTTTCTATCCATTTCCAATCCTTTGCCATTTACTCACCGCCCTTCTTCAAGCAGTCGCAGATGTATCTCGTGTCCATATCTCCAGCACCATCACAGTATCTTTCCGTTTTCATGTTCTGTAAACAATGCGGACACACACCACGCGCGGTCAATTCTTTTTGTATATTTTCTATTAAGATTTCTTGGTCATACTCATCAAATAACCTATAAGATAGTGCTTTCCAAATCCTGTAATACCCCTCTTTATCTTTTCCTTTCAATGTCCATTGTTTTATTATTTCATACCGACTCATTCACTCCCTCCCTTCGCTCTCATCCGCAATCAATGGCAATGTGCGATACCATAGCATCATGCAGAGGTTGGCAACATCTACCAGTTTGTTATGAACTTCGTTGATTGATATAGAGTCCTTCAATTCTTGCACTTCCTCCTGTAATCGCTCATTCAGAAATTGAATTGGGCAATCTTTCCAACTGTTGCCATACTCTAATTGTTTCTTGTCCAATTTCACATCCATCGCCTGTGCAAATAGTTCGATTTCTATTCTGTTTTTCCTGTCATTTTGCATCTTACTCACCTTCCCTCGAATTCATCCGGCCTCTGCGGTGGCAGATAGTCCGGGCATGACCGTTTCCACTTTTTACATTTATAATCATTCGCATATAATATTTCCCGGCCGAAAGAATCATCCGGGCATTTCTTTGCGTTACCTTTAAACAACCCACAACTTCCACATCTGCCTTCTAATATCATTTCCAATCCTCCGGATAAAGGCATTTCACGGCCTGATATATACCCTGCGACATTCGTTCTATAGTGGCTTCATCTAATATCATATCTGCATTAAAAATTTTATCTACACAGTGCATGACCTCATGCCAAAATGTTTGTTCTGTCATTTTTCCTAATGAATTTAATATCTGAATTACACCACGGTCATAAAACACATAACCATCTACGGTAGCTCCTTCTAACCGACTATCATTGTGTATTATTTCGCGCACTAATTCTACTTTAAACGTAAATGCACCAATCGTTATTTCTTTCGGAATCATAAATTATCCTGCATGTTAATATCCGGTGTATTACCAGATACCTCAATGGCGGAATTTTTTCTCCCCGCCATCGGAATAAAATCGTCTGAATGAATGATAGTTTCTTTTATTAATTTGCGTGTTAACTTATCAAATATTTCTGGCAGAATGTCGGTCACCAATACTATCCGCTCTTGCAAACTGGATTGAAGTTTTATATTTGCCAGCACACCATCATTATCAAAATCTATTGTTATTTTTCCATTCATATTTGCACCCCAGTGGTTTTGGTCAAATTACTGGTTTACTCCTTCGGTTCTGCGTCTGTCGGTTCTTTCTCAGCCGGTTCTGTCGTTTCCTCGACCGCTTTCGGCTCGGAACACTTCGGGCAAATGGCTTTCTTGGCCTGATACCGTATTGTCCATCCCATCGTTTGCAAAGTGGCGAAAACCGATGCTCTTGTCATTCCATTACTTTGCGGTCCTAGAACCACTCTTTCTTCGCAGTTTTCACATTTTACATTTGCGCTAAACTCTATTGCCATAATATCTACCTCTTTCTATTTTTACAACCATAACCCGGAGTTGTTCGGGTGTTCACACTCACCATACACGTTAAACTATATAAATCTTTAGATTTCACGGCTTCACCTTCTGCAACATTGTTGGTGTCACTTTCCACATTCCACCGGTGTCCGTTTGCACTACTGATATGTACTTCTTTCCAATTTTTTATATTACGCCATAAATTAATTTTTCGTCCCGTTCCCAGACTACTTCATCGAGGCGTCTGAACTCTGCTTTCTTACTTCGCTGAAGCTCATTAAATCTCTCGGATAAAGCGGCAGATACACTCTGGCATTCATCAACTGTTAATTTTTCGATGGCTCGCGTTAATACATATATATTAGAATTTTCAACATCACTAGGAATTTCTATATCAAACCTTAATATTTCATCGGCATAATATAATGCGTATGTGCCATTTCCTGCTTCATATACATTAACAGTACCATCCGGCCATGTTACGGAAACCCAACTGGAATTCCGGCCCGAGTGTTTATCTACTATTCCCGGCCCGCTGTCATCTTGGTTTCCCCAACTCCAATCTCGACCGCGTTTGACTTTCGCACCAATTCTCACCGTTGATGCTTCAACCATTTCTTCTAATACCATCTAATCACCATCCTGATTTGCATGGCACCGCTTGCAAAATTTCCACCACACCGGAATATCGGCGTCACATTTCCAACAAATAACATATTGGCTCATAATCTTACCCCACTACGACTACGAGCACGAAGCGCCCGTGCTTGTTGTTCTGTCAATGCCAAAGGCACTTTAATCATCTCTCGGCCATCCAGGAACTTAATCCAGTAATTGTTTTTCGTACCGCATTCCGGGCACCAATTCCATATTACGGTCTTATCTCCCGCATCATCATCAGAGAACAACTCAAATTCCCGACCGCAATACTGACACAACGCCGCAACTGCCGTTCTTCGCATTATTACTCCCCTACGATTCTTAACTCGCCATATTCATTCACGCGCACTGCTGGTCTGTACTCGGTTCTTATAAAATTCATTTACTCACCTTCAATATTCTGCACGTTTCTTTGCTTATTTTTTTAATTGTTTTTTTGCTAACAGTTTTAAGTTCACTCATTGTAAAACTTTTTATTATGGCCTCCATTATTAAAGCAGCCAGCAGTGCATTATTGGGTTGACCTATTGTTCTCACCTCATTAATATCAAACTCTTCAATTCCGATTTCTCTGAGCTTCAAGGCTAGTATTAATCCTTTTTCTCTGGTTGTTTGTATTGTAATAGTAAATGGGTCTTTCAATGAGTTTGTCATTATATCACCGCGCCTTCATCATAATGTATATGCGTGCTGGCACAACCAACTTTTCATTGCAATCATTACAGCAGATTTCGCCAATAAATGGCATCGGGTTATTGCCCCACTCGGTAAACTTACAGTGGCATATATCACATTCTTTTTTTCTGTCTTCTCTAATCTCATTTTGTTCCACATCAGCGGGAACCTGCTTGTTTGTTTTTTTGGTCATTTTTTGTCACCATACCTATATACACTCAGCAGTATATAAAGGTTTCGGTCTGACTGTCATACTCTCTCCGAGTCTGAATAGCCACACGTGGTACAAACCAATACTACTACTCCATCCATCTCTTCTTCCACAATAAGCGTTTCTTGACCACAATTCGGACATATATTATCCATGGAATTGATAATACGGCGCAACTATAAAAATGTAATGCACGGGGAAGGATTCGAACCTTCGCCACCCTGACGGTTTACTGGATTACTCACGGCCGATTTTGAGTTTCGCCCTTTAAGTTTCGCCCAAAGAAGAACGACCTTCTAAGTCCAGCGCCTTAGGCCGTGCTTGGCTACCCGTGCAGTTTGCGAATGATTGGTGTGGTGGATTAACGCCGCCACCACTCGACGCCGAACATTACCCTCTCGGCTTACTCGGTAACCATATCCTGACGGATAATGGTGTGTTGCGGGAACGGGCATTCGTCAATGCTTCAGTGGGCAATACGCCCCCAGGCAACCATCCTTATCAGGGATGCTGTTTCCGTTCTTGTGATGTTCACGCGCACACAAACTTCTGTCCACTAGAATTACTAGAAGGCAGATTCGTGGTTTAGCGTAGCACAACCGTTCCTATCGCACTTTTGCGTATGAGCGTGACTTGGCAGCGACCGTGCACGATTTCTACCATACCCGAAGGTAAGTAACGCCGCGGTCACGCAATACATAATATATACTTTAACTATTTATATCTTATGATTGTCATAATTCATTATTTTTTACAGGATTAATACACGCCGCACACTCACATGGCTGCTTCGCCGACAACATCGTATCCAATATCTTCTCGATATCCGTATCTTCTTTGTACCAAATATCAACATGGTGTCCATAGATGAAATTCGACAAGAACTGACCAAGTCTTTGGTCGGGCGCACACTTCCATACTTCCTTTAACTTATCACATATGCGGTCTATCCGCTCAAGTTCTCTCATTCTCTATCCTCCTTCACCGTGTATATACAAACCACATCACCGGGTTCAAAATAACTCCCACCAATACACTCCATTAACTGTTCTTTAGTATATACCTGCGGTTTTTTGGTCTGAATACTCATCCACCATTCACCATTAACGTGCACCATAAATTTTTCCATTATCTCACCTGCTTCAAATAATTTTCAATGTTCTTTTTCGCCGCCTTCTCTAAATATTCCCGGTACAATCCAAACATATTATTTGGCGGCGCAAAATCGTGTTCTTCTGCCTGAACATTAAGATATTTGGCAACCAATGGCATACCGAACGCTGGATTCTTAAATTCTTGGCCGTTTCTTTCGCATTCTTCCCGCGCCTGGTCAATCGCATTAAATATTTTATCATCCGGCATACGTGGCAGTTGAAGTTCATTTTGCTTGGGAACTCGCCGGATATTGCATTTCGGCAAAACTATTTTCTCTTTGAAATAAATATGCTCACCACCGGTATACACTTTACCGACCACCCCTTCCCGTCTGTGCCGTTTACACCACTTCAATAAAGTATCCCGATATTCAAATACCTCGTCCAATGTTACCGATATACTTTTATAAATTAATTTAACGATTGGGATTTTGAATTTACTTGCTACTTGATGACAATAATTAAATGATAAATATTTTTTATCGACCGTATTATATATATCTAACAATATTAATCTGGGAATTTTGTGTTTCGGTTCTATCCTAGTCGGGCCTTTCCCGACACTAATAAGTTCGACATACACTATACAATTTTCAAACTCTTTTTCCAATGCAACCATGCCAGAAATTATCGCCCATTCATTTGTAAGTATCACGCGGTTTCTTAGTTCTTCGTCTGCTTGTTCCATGTTATGTGAAGAAATCTTAACGAACCCATCCTCACCTAACCAGAAAGAAATATTCGAACCATCCCGCTTTTCAGTCCAGTATATTTCTTTACCAATTAGTTCTCGACCATTATTACGCAGTTGGGTTATTCGACCAAAATCGGTATATTTTTTCCATTGAACCATTTAAATCTCACCCCGTTTTAATTCGTCTTGAAACTTTATGGCTTCTTTAAGAATGCGTTTTAATTGCACAACCGTTAGTCGAGCTTCCCACTCTGCATATTTATTATCTGACCATCTGGTAATAGTAACCGTTTTGCCTTCTTTTGTCATGGTCGCGTCTAACCCACCTTCCTTTCCTTCTTCATATATATAATAAACCGGTATATCAGCACCCCCAGAACTTCACGCGATTATACAATTTAGTTAATGACCAATCATAATTACATTTCGGGCACCGAACATAAGCACACCATTTTGTTCCATCCGAATCCATCAAACCAAGCGTACTAAGATACCCCCTAAATTCCATAAGCACCATGTCCTGACCGCAAGTGCAAATATGATGCTTACCCCATAATTCACTTATGTACTTGTCTAATTCTGCGCCCATGCTAGCGGTCATGGGCAAGACGTTCTCGACTTCGTCTTCTGATTTACCAAAAGCGGAACCATGATATTTACCCGCGCATGAGCAATGGCATTTGTTTTTCGGATTTGCGTTTTCACATCGGCAATTATGGACCATGTTCACCACCCGCAAATTCCACAATGTATGTTTTAGTTCGGGGATGCCATTCGTAGCAATTCATTTCAAACGAATGAATATCCCATTCTTTAACAATTATTATTTTCCCTTTAACCATCACACATCACCGCGTGTCTGCTAACTCGATTGCCCTCTTTCTCTCATTTTCCATAAACATATTTATGTCGTCTGCGGATGCGGGGTTCACCGTTGGTATCATTACCCGCTTAGACGTGCCTATTTTTTCCGTCTTCGTATTTAATCTCGGTTGTTCTCGCAGATATTGAAGTGACCAACCGACATATGGCTTTGCGGTCCATTCGGTAAGGTCAAACTGCGACATAATCATTTTTCGCACGTCTTTCTGGTCGCGCCACTGCCCCAATATATACGATTTAATATAATCCACAATATCTTTCGGAACCGAATTTCCATTGTGTGTAATTTTTGCACCATATTGTTTTTTCGGCTTTGTTTGAGAACACACACTCACTATCTCTGGAATTGTTCTCAGAACCTTATTCACTTCCTCAATAGATTCGTCCAACACCGACATTTCATACTTATGTTTTTCTAACTCTTTTTTTGTTGTATTAATTAGTTCGGTTAAATTTCGTATTTCAGTCACATGCCGGGCTCTTGCTTCTTGTATTGCTCGCAATACTATTTCTCTTTTCTGTGATTTGTCGGTCATCTTAGCTACCTCAAACCAATAATGTATTTTAACTATATAAACATTTTGGTATCGTTGGTTTGTCAAAATCACGAATGAGTATCGGTGATAACTCATTCCTTTTCTTCAACCCGGCGTTTCGCTTTCTCATAACTCAATCGAAGCCTGTCCATTTCATCTTCGTTGAACCGCGCAAGTACATCTCCCAATTCATCGAATTTATCTTTTTTGGGCTTCGGAGTTTCGGGTTTCATCTCGACTGGTTTTTCAATAACTGGAACGGGTACGGATGCTGGAATAGGCGCCACAACTTTCTTCACCCGAGGCAATCTCTTCAATTTTGGTTTGTCCATTGCTTTAACAATCTTATTTTGTTGTTTTATTATGTCTTCGACTATTTGGTCGCCCTGAATTGGCACCACTTTCTTCGGTTTATGCGTTTTCTTCTTGATTGCTTCCACCGTTGCTTTCTTTGCCGTTATCACTTTTGGCTTAGATTTTACGACCGTAACCGATTTCCTTTCCAGCTTGGGCGCCTTTTTTGTGTTTAGTGTCGTCTTTTTTGGCTTCTCTTTTGCTTTGGGCTCGGGCGTTTTCTTGGGCGCAACTTTCTTCGGTTCCCCCGCCGCTTTCTTTTTCTCGACTTCTTTTTTCTTCAATTCTGACATTGAAGTCTTATATGATGCAGATTTAATACACTTTGAACAATTAACCGCCGCAATGTCCTTTGGATGTAATCCAATCGAACCATCTTTAGTCGTTCCACACGCAAATGTTACCGGTTTCACGTTGATTAGATAATGATATATTTTCGCCATTTTATTTACTCCTATTATTACAATATATATATTTACTATTTAAATGTTATTATATTATGCTCATACCACAGATTTATATACTTTAAGTGAATATGTGTTATTTGCATGACAGCAAAAATTATTTCTACCACAAATAGGAATAATAATAGGCTGCCCGTGGTTTCTAGAGCCACGGTAAGTAAGGTATGTGTAAAGTATAAGGTGTTGGCCCACTGGAAAAGGTCCGTGCATGGAGGAGAACACGTTAACTCGACCTCCATTATATTTCACAATGGGTCTGTATTCTAGCTAGGTCAGGGAACGAGACTTTTAATCTTGGAGCCGAGCGTTCAAATCGCTTCAGACCCGTTTTTATAAAAACACATTATTCAATAATTACCCCATACTAAATTATTAAATTACTATATTATATACATAATTAAATATAAGTTTTCACGACACTTATCACGTCAAAATGTCGCGATTAATCTACCAACTTAATTCCCGTACTGATTTCCACCCGCCGCAGAATCCTATAACGCATAGTCAAAAACCATTGAATATCTGTAATGTTTTCTTCCCCGCTGAACACTTTCCAGTTTTGCATATATTCTTCTAATTCATCCGTTAATTTAGTACGCCACAAATAACATTTTGAATATTCAAAAACAAATGAATACTTGTCCGCCCAGCATAAATACGATTCTTTCTTATTATACATATTTGCGTATGTGTGGGAATGATATAATACCATGTCCCGATATTTGTTCCCGAACAATGCACCCGCTATTTTCCCACCAAATTCCGGGTGCTTAACACCTTTCGCACCATCTATATTCGGGCACCCGATATAACCCCAATCATGTATAACTATACACACCAGTTCACGGATATTAGGTCTCCCATATATTTTTAACCATGCCGCCACAACATAAAGTGGATGAAGAATAAATTGATGTGCACCGAATAATACAGATTTTGTTCCTATTTGCACACTACCACCATGCTTCTTTTGTTACCATCACTGCTTCTTCAATCGCGCCTGGTGTTTCTTCCGGCGTTTCTTCTTCCGCGACTTCATCTTCTTCTGGTTTTGTTTTTCGTTCTCGCGGAACCTTATTTACTTGTTCTTCCAGATGTCGGATTTTTTTATCAACGGCTTTGACATGGGTTATACTCGTACCAAATTTTTCTGGATTCCCATTAACTTCTTTAAGCCATTCAGCCGCATCTTTTCTTTCTTTGCCTTCGCATAATGGTTTATTGTTCTTTTTTGCCATCCGAACTCACATCCGCTAATTTAATTTTATAGCGCCATGTTATTCCATGTTTTGCATTTACACCAAAAACAACTTGCTTTGTGCTACTCAACATTCCCAATTGCTCCAACGCAAAGTCGTCTTTGCTAGAAAAACAACCATTCATAATCATTTCCATGTTGTTCCAATCGAACCCGGCATTAGCGGTATGAAAATGACCGGTGCACATATACTCCCAATCCGTTTCCATTGACGTTGCCCATCTCATGGCCCGCTGAATTAATCCATAAAATGGAATGTTCATCCACATCTTAATCATATCACCATGAGTGAATAAGAAATTATGACCATTAATCTCATGTATTAACCAATTGTCCGTATCATTTTTTGGCATAACAAAAGAAACATTTTTATATGAGCGCAACAATTTTTCTAACCCCAAATACAAAACAATATCCCAATTAGTTCGCTTGTGCGCGAATTTATCTATTCTTCCGTGATTTCCCGGAACACAGACCACTTCAATTTTCGGGAACGCGCCGGTTAATCGAATTATTTGTTCCGCCATTGCTTCCATAAGCGTAAATACTTGTGCAACCACCGGCATATCAACTTTAAATGTTTGCCCCGGGTACAACATATCATTATCTGCCATATCTCCAAGACATACAATAACTAATTTATCTAATTTATATGCGTTCCGGTGAATTTTCGCAATTGAAACGATTTTGCTGGCCCAATATTCGAGTCTCTTTTTCGCCACTTCGACATTATAATCCGGAGTAAGCTTTCCCCAATGAATATCACCGAGCAACGCCGTCATTACTTCCATATCATATTCATCTGCAGATGTATATCTAATCGGATTTGCTTGTTTAAAATCAAGTGGTTGCATCGCCGCTAAACAAGCATCAACCACAAGCTCCGTTTGGCTTCGTTCTTGAAGTAATTTTGTCATTAATGCTTTATTATATCGAACCACGGCTTCTTCTTTAGCCAATTTAATATCTTCCGCCTGTTTCTTTTTCAGAAGTTCATCAATTAATCCCACCACAACTTCACCGGCATTAGTAAACGCGCCTTCTGATGATATCCAAAATAATATAGTATTATCCGACAATCTTTCTTTACTGATTTCATGTGTTCTACGAATTTTTTGGAAATACTCGCCAATTTGTCTAGTGGAACAATCGTATTTATTTGCCAATCCAGCCCGTGTCCATTTTTGCGCACTCAAATCCGCTATTAAATTCGCTTCATTAATTTTTATCATAATGACCACATTTACTTATTATATATTCGCCAACTATATAAATGTATTTTTATGTGGTTTGCTCATACCGGAATATTCATACGCACCTGGCGCCAACTGAACCATTCTGGTCACCGCCATCACTCGCTTTAATACCCATGTCAATTGTTTACTAGACATTTCAGTTGTTTTATCCAATCGTGATATTTCAGCCACTTCATCCAATGTAATTCGATTAAATGGATACACTAATTTCGCCATTCGTTCCGCCTCTTCCGGTCTCAACAGAATTTCATCTACTAATACATCATAAAGAGATTCCGCAACCAAAAGATTTGTCTTATCATATGCCTCTTTCACAACTTTTACCATTATCCGCCGCATTGTTCTTTTGCTTATTTGCATATTGGTCACCTTCAACATGACAATACACTCCGAGTATTTAAATGTTTTTAAAAATATTTAATAATTTAAAAATTATATATTATCAACTAAATAATAACCCTCTAATTTTATGGTTAAAAGTGGCGAGTCCACACGGGATTTTTTTACCACGGAAACACCAGAAGAAAACTCATATCCGCACATGAAAAATATCATATTTAATCGGATATCTCTGAATGTGTTGGAATTATAAACTATAATATCCATGTATTTCTCGTCTATGTTGCATCCGCATTCCATGACTGCTTGAATAACATATGATTTTAATTCTGCTTTACTCGGCTCTGGTAATACCACCGCGCCTCTGTCCCAGTCGGCATCCCGGTTATCTATCACGCATAAATGGTTCTTGCGTGCTTTCTTATATACATCTAATAGTTTCGTATATTGTTGTTTGCGGATATCTTCAACCACGATTAAAGCGGGTCTCTTTGGGCAAGAAACTAACGCCCGACTGGCTGTTTCAACATCGTCTCCATAATATCGGTACGTAAAATCCATATTTTTAGCAACGTGCTCGGCAAACCGATTCTTACCAACACCAGATTTACCAGTTAAAACGAGTGGTTTTTTTAACAAAAACATAGCTCCCATACTCCTAATAATTGTTAAATCGTTAAATTTACCAATGTTTTTCCATTCAGTTTCATAATTTAATACTTTTTTTAACATTTCGGTCACCAAAACCCAGATGTCGGTGCAACATCAAAAACCTGTCGGTGCTTTGGTTCGTCTTTAGTCGCCAACCCCAATGCTTCCATTAATGGATTAAGTGGCATATCCAAACATCGGCGTTTCATATTCTCCCAGTCTATAACATAATCCGCCGGGAATGCTTCATCCCAATCTAGTGCTATAACATGAGTCTGAGGATGATTGACATAATAATATATGGGCTTATCGCCATATTTAAAATTCTTTCCGAGATGTCTATTACTGTACAACGCCGCAGTTATATGAATTGGATGACTTTTATATTTAGCTAACGGCTGATTTATTCCACATGGTATCCCAATCGTCTTTGGGTCTATAGACTTAGCCGCCCATTTGGCTTCTTCTGTCTTAACCATTTCCAAAAACTCTTCTTTACCTTTGTGCAACATAATATTTATACCGACTTCTTGAATTGCTCTGCCATATGGTGGACTAGATGACCGGCGAACATCGAACCCACGAATATATGTAAATTCCGGAATTTCTTTCCCATCTTCATATACCACGAGTCCGGCATATCGTTTTTTCGTGCCAGACTGGAACCACCGCTTAAATATTTTCTCGCACTTTATTTGTAAATCATATGATTCTCCAGTATATCCATATTGAAGTAAAAACTCACCAAAACTTTTATTTATAATATCTAACATCAGATTTGCACTTTCCGCTAATTGTTTTATGTCTGTAATGGTATTATGTGTCGAAAAACAACTATCCGTATCCGCATATAAAGCCGTATATCCATTCTCTTGTAGTATTTTCTTTACCCACCTAATATTATCTCTACCGATACTCGTAACTATCGCGCTCATTTCTGGCGTATATAACCGGAATCCCGCGTGCGCCATCACGCCATACATACTGTTATTTAATTCTTTGACCACTCGTTGCTTAAAATTTAATATCTCTCTTTCTTTACTTCCTTCCGGATATTTTTGCATCTCTTTTTTAATTTTGTTTCGCTCTTCTATCATCACTGTTAAAAGTCTAGGAATTATACCGATTGGTGTCTTTTTAGAATAACAATCGAATGGTAATTTATAATAATCATTCGGATAACCGGGACTTTTGGTTATCGTTTCTGGCGAAAGATTTAAAGCACGAATAATATTTGGATATTCTGCCGTCAAATCCATTAAAACGACATTATCAAATATTCCACTGACTGGGTCATGCACAAACCCGCCCTCAAATTTTTCTTTTTCTCCTTTCAAATTCTTTTTGGAGTATAAAACAACTTCACCATGTAAGAAATGGAATAATAAAGCATCAATCAATCCCGTGGCGTATAGCGTATTATCATAATCGCATCCAGCAGTCGCAGCTAGATAATTAAAAAATTTTGTTATGCCAACCTTTTCATCTATCTTGACCGTCAACCAAACATCTTTCAGATTGTAAAACATAAATTCTTCGATTGCGTTCCACCAACTGTCCGTGGTCGATTCGTATGACCGAACCACTTTCTTTTCTCCTAGAACTTTAAACGCGCAATAATCTAATTTTTTACTAACTAGACTTCCTTCGTGGAGTCTCTCATACCGGACCATTAAATCATTGTGTATTATTGATTCCAGATTATAAAATTCGTACTTCATCTTTTCGGCTCTCGCCTTTAAATATGCAATATCAAATTCTATAACATTCCAACCCGATGCAATATCCGGTATATTTTGTGTGATATAATTATATAATTCCGCATATATATCTTTTTCCATGCTGCAGTACTTGATTTCTACTACAACACTTTCCGCATCTGGCAGCGTCTTTTTGAACTCATTAAATTTATCCGCGGATATGTCCGCCTCTTGACCCTGTATTAATATTATATATTTATTTGTATAATTATCAAATATAGTCATGGACAAAATTTCCGCCGTGGGATTATCCGGGTCTGGCATGCCATCTTTGTCGTCTGTTTCTATATCTAGATACAAATTTCTTAATTTTATATCAACAGAACACGGCGTTAACTTCGGAATATCCACACCGGCTTTTATACCGAAATGATACCGGATAAAATCGGAATACCCCAAATCGGCTTCCCATGTATTCTTAAATACCTTTTCCCGCAAAAATTTAATTTCTTTGGGATATTCCGTTTCGTATGTATGTATTTTTCGACCGTCTACTCCCATAACGCTGTTTGGAATGAATTTTTTAATTGACGAATGAGTTATAGTTTCATCCGAATAAAATCTGGGTGTAATCCATGGCAACTGCATTTTTTTTCTTTTGCCATCTTCACCACGTCCATAAGCATGAACAGTTTTACCATTTTTATAAACAATTTTAGTTATGTATACTTTCATGCAATGTCTCCCGTCTAATATACAATATACCAATAATCACCCACATAAAAAACGCCATTGCAGTAATAAAAACAGAAATCGCCAACCCGAAACTAATAAATGATATTAAGAACAGAAATTCTGCTATTATAGAAATAATTATTGTTACTGGATGCAAATGTAATTTCTTAGCACACGCACTAAAAACCATCGGTATCAAAGACGCATAAAAAAATCCCATGGCAAAAAATAGTGCTATATCTTCCCACATTATCGGTATGCCTCCTCCGGTCGCGAGTCTTCTTTTACAAATGATATGGGTAACTCTATATCGCCAAGTGATTTTTTTATAGATAATAGTATATTATCCAAATCCAATAATACTTTCTCAATTATTTTTTCTTCGGATTCTGTTGTTAATTTTTTCGCGTTTTTAAGCCATGCCTCAAACAGCACGGTTCCCAGTGCATATTTTGCTTCATCTAATGTATATTTAATTTTCTTTTTACCAGAAACCATGTTCTTTACCCCCAGCTTCCGTTATTCCATTCTTTAGCCCGTATTTTGCAAACGTAATTGCTTCTCTTATTTCTCCGGTGTTATCATTCGGAATAATAACTTTTTCCATCCACATTTTTTCATCTATTTTTCGTAAATTGTATTGCATTGCCGATTCTTGCACCATCCAATATAAATTATGACCGTTAATCATATCGCCGAGATTTGCGCCCGGTTCTTCCATTTTTAAACAAAATGGACATTCACATATCGGACCCGGATGACCACCTTCTCGAACCATCATTTCTACTGCGTATGCTCTGGTATATGGATTCCAATACGTTCCATACATTGTTCCACTGGCCCACTTTCGACTATCATATGTCAATGTCTCAAATGAATCCGAAATACAGCCGAGAACCGCCGTTGCTTTCATGTTACTCACGCCAAGCACATGAATGTTCTTTACGCCCCTTTCCCTCAAAAATAAGGCCATTTCTACGCAGTCCTTAGGTTTACCGGTTTTTGGCGATATTCCCCAATCAATCAATCCGAAGGATTCTAACCCGCCATACCACATTTCCATGTCTTTACGTTCTTTACCCTGTAAAATCGCATAAAGCTTGAAATCTTTCTTAGTACGGACTTCCATCATAGTCTCGACATTTTTTACCGTGAGTTCCAATCTCTTTTCAAAAGTAACCGTATCCATTTGTTTACCAAGCCCAGAATTTCCAGTCGTTTCTATCGGCGGCAAATCCAGAATAAATCCGACAGTAACATTGCTTTCCAGCCATTTCATTATATCAATGGCCGAAAATCTAACTCCCTGTGTAGCCTGTTGAAATCCGCCACTATCACCCATAATAAACATATCTTCGCGCATATCTGGAAACGCCTTTTTAATTGATTTACCATTCATCAATCCCGCGGATATAAGAACATAATTATATTTCCACGGCGCTTTATTCGACCACCAATCCGTTCCCGGGTTTGGCGCAGATGGTATATAAATCGGTTTAGCCACAAAAATCAAACTCCATATTTTTCCAATACCGCAAGTGTTTCCTCTGTCCGTTGCTTATCATACTTACCATTCAACATATCAACTTTATAAACCTTCGCACCAGACCAATATGCCGGCGATTTATTAAACCAACTCTGACATGATATTCCGGCGCTCTCTAACGCTATCCACTTTCGGAAACATGATGGACACTCACCGCATTGCCCTTCTTCGTCTTTATTATAGCAGCTAACCGATGCTCGTAAATGTGCAACCGGATGCCCTTCTTTGACATACCATTTTACAATATCCGTTTTTGACATTTCCCAAAACGGACTATACACGCGATATTTCTCACTCGGATTGATAATATCTAACATTCCAGTCATTGCTTGAAACGCCTCTGGGCTTTTATCACTGATATTATCGCCTTTAATTCCGGCCATAACGATTTCATTCCCATAATTAGATGCAATGGTAGCATACAATAAATTCCGATTTTTTATAAATGCTTTATCGCCCTGTTCCCACCGTCCAAGAAACAAACTAGTATCGCGCACAACTTTTAATTCCGGAATCCGGCGCATTAACGCCTCACATGCCATCCATTCTTTCTGCTCGTATCTATGTCCGGCCGCGAAATATATTGCTTTTGGTTTATTTAAATAAAACCACGCTATTAAACTGTCAAGTCCGCCACTGAAACACAAAACCGTTCCCATTTTTCTAACCCCCATGCTTTATCATCTATGTAATAATCACCCTTTGGCTTACCCATTATTAATTTAAAAAATGGCACCTCATATTTATCTAACCATTCTTTTGTTAATTTATAATCGCACTGTCGTCTTGACGTATGAATTATAATTATATGACCAGATTTATATAAATCTTGTAATGCTTTAATTGTATTTATTATCGGCTTTGCATTTCTATACGGCTTTGACTCCACACAAATCACGCCATCCATATCTATAATAAATATCTTCAACATATCCCTCCGGTGCGAACTTCTTTAAAATCTTCTTTCTTATGTTGATAATACTCTATGCCTTCTTTATTCCGAATTATATCTTCGGCCATAACGTGAGTGCACCAGAAACACCCTCTACATTCCATGGCAACGTCTTCCATATACCGTTCTTTAAACGTCTCCCACGAATCTTCTTTACCCAAATCAAAAATATTATATTTTAATTTGGTCATATTGGTGCCCTGGAATTCATCACATTCCATTAAACTTCCATCTGCGTCTACTGTTATGCAATATACATCTCCACATTTCCAGCCCAAATCAACTATATATCTTGGGTCTTTCCACATCTGCAAAATTTTTGGTGTCGGAAAAATCTTATGAGTATCATACATTTTTAATAATTCATCCGCGACTGACCGAATAAGTGGCATATCGGCTCGGGTAAATAACAAATCGCTCATGCTGTCCTTTGGTGAGCTAAAATTACAACCGCCTTTGTCATAATGAATAACGTCCATACCAGCCCAAATTCCGTGCTGTGTTAGATATTTAATCGTAAGTGGAATATGCTGTATATTTTTCCTGTGAACCGTTATTATTCCACATACATCACGGACTCCACCCGCACGTAACTTCTTTAATGCTTCCAGTCCACACTGTGTCTTTTTAAAGGCGTCGCCATCCGCATAATCTTTCGCTTCGGAAATACAGTCAACCGAAGCAGTCCACGAATCAAGATTGTGTTCTATAAGCTCTTTTATATAATTATCATCCAATAAAACTGAATTACTAATTATAGTATATGATTTTCCGTCTTTCTTGTATGTATTCAAAATGTCAATGATATCCAATAATTTTTTCTTGCCCAACATTGTTGGCTCTCCGCCATAAATCGCAATGAAACTGGCACCAAGCTTATTATAAATGATTTCAAACGCCTTTGCCCATTGTTCCACGGACATTTCATCGACTTCTTTCTTGATAACTTTACAATATGAACATTTTAGATTGCATCGGCGAGTTATCAACACTTCGGCCTTCAATATTTTCTGTTCCATTATATCATCCACCATCCAAATTCTTCATTTGGGTTATCTCGGAATATGTCTTCCGCGGGTTCGTCAATCCATAACCATTCATCCCAACAAACTTCCGTATTATGTACACCACATGGAGCCATAAACAAAAATGAATGACCATTTCCAAAATTAAGCTCGTCTTTATCATCCCAGTGTTCCAAATGCAGACATCCTTTCTGAAACACTAAATTAACCGCTTCCACATTATTTATCGCTATATCAATGTGTATGTTTCTCGATTTCCATGTTGGAATTTTTGTTTCAGACATTCTTACCTCATTATACATTAATGTGTTTAACTATATAATCGTAATTATTTAATGAGTGTCAGGAACTCCGCTTTTAAACTGGCATTTGTACGAAATGCACCACGAGCTACACTAGTAATGGTTCTTGTCCCCGCTGCTTGCACACCACGAATGGTCATACACATATGCTCAGAATTTAATATGACAATAACACCATTGGGTTTCAGGTGTTCTTCTATATAATTTGCAATTTCGATTCCCATTTTTTCTTGAGACTGCAGACGTCTACCAAACTGGTGTACCACTCGCGCTAATTTACTTAAACCAACTATTTTTTCTCCTGGCATATAACCAATATGCGCCACGCCTACAAACGGTAAAAAATGATGGGCGCATAATGACGTAAATGGAATATTCGTCTCCACCAACATTTCATCGTATCCCGGATTTTTAAAGGTCGTTAATTTCCATTTCTGTTCATCATATCCGCTCAATAATTCATCATACATACGAACTACGCGGTCCGGCGTTCCTTTGAATTGCTCATCCATTGTACTTTCGCCACAATGTTCTATAATATCTTTAATTGCTTGTTTTATATTATTGTCTTTCATAATTACGCACCCCTCGATTTATTCGACCTCATATTATTATTAACTCTTTTTTATTTAATTTCGTATATTTTTCTATCGTGCTTTCCGTTCCACCCGTTCTATCTGGCGCCACACACGCTATTAAAACATCTGAATCTTCCGCGATTTTTTGATTCCGGATATGTCCCGCCCGTTTTCCATACAAACTCCAATTCGCATGGTGAATTATAATAGTGATGCCATATAATCTAGCTAATTCTTCCGCTGCCGCGTCCGCGCCTTCTTGACATCCGCCAGATACAATAATACATTCTTCCCACTCGCCCATATGCACAGACTCGGACATCTTACTAACTTGTTTAAATGTTTCGTGTATTAGCCGCCGGTCTATTTCCGTATTGCGCCTTCTACTGCCAACGATTCCGATTTTTAACAATCTAATCCCTCTTCATTGTCAAATATAACCAATATAAAAATGATTTCAACTGATTCAAGTCGTTTCCTCCTATTGTTATAAAATAAGAAATGTCCGCCCAGCGAGAAATTATTTTGGCCTTCAATTCATCGCTGATATTATCATCTTGGACTATCCGGAAAATGTCATTCATAAATTTATCAGCTTTTATATTTTTACTAAAATAATTATGCTCCAATTTATCTGTGGCCTTCTTTATCTCTTTAGCCTTTATCAACGCGTATATTTCTTCGGCCTTGGTAACATTTTCGCCTAATAACTTAATGGTAACATCTTCAGTTATCGGTTTAAACACGGACAACTGGCTTAAAAGGTTGAGTGCATCTCTTATGTTACCATCGGCTCCATCCACTATCCTTCTGACCGCTTCGTCTTCGATTTTTAGTCCTTCCTTTTCTGCAATTTTTCTAATGTGGCTTCCCACAATATCATCAGTTACCGGAGTAAAATTAAATACGGCGCATCTTGACCGTATCGGGTCTATGATTTTATATGCGTGATTGCAGCTTAAAATAAATCGGCACGTCTGGGAATAATCTTCCATAATTCGTCTTAACGCAAACATGGCATCCTTTGTCAGGTTATCCGCCTCATCAAGAAACATTATATTGATTCCGGCTAACGATTTTGTTCTCGCCACGCCTTTAATTCTCTCTCTAACTGTGTCTACTCCCCTCTCATCGCTCGCATTGATATCTATAAAGGCCGACTTGTACCATTCTCCAAGTACTTCCCGCCCAAATGCCTTCGCCACTGTTGTTTTACCAGTGCCAGCAGAACCACTTAACAACATATGCGGAAAATCAAATCTGCCTGCTTTATATTCCTCTATCCACTTTTTTAATACCGTTATTGTATTATCCTGGCCGACTACATCATCCAATGTTCTCGGCCTATATTTTTCCGTCAAAATCATCCAATTTCCCCCCTGGTTTAAATTTTCCTTTAGATATACCAGTATGTTCAAGTGCATATATTATTAATTCTTTATGTTTATGACACGCATGAACCCAAACACATATGCCACCAACTTCGATTAAACACATTTTATCGTTCTTTTTTGCTCGGTCACAATATTTACAACATGATGCCATTTAATATCCCTCCCCTGATTCTATAACCACACTAATATATTCGGGGGAATTCTTATGTAATTTAAATACTCCGCGGTTTGTTGTTAACTGATACCCCGCTTTTCCATTCGGCCCGCAAAACCGGGTTAAAATAACATCTTCGTCTTCATATATCGTTTTACTCATTCAACCACCTCTACAAACTGCACACTCAACTGGCCATCCATCCACATTATGTATATCAACCGGTCATTACCAAATATATAATCAAATGTGCAAGCAATAGCTCGGTCAGTCATTCCAAACGCGCCGAGCATGAACATGATTTCTCCCGTGCTTTTTGGACCCGAAATTATGCCCGTTTTCTTTTTCTGGAGTGATTCTAATATCCCATCAAAATCTTCTTGTTTAATCACAACTGGAAATTCGCCCATGTTCATCATTTTTTCAGCCTCTTAAACTTATGTTTTCTTTTTCCTAATCTCTTCTTGTGTTCATCACAATACCGGAATCCACCGCCATTACTAATCCACTTGGCTTTCGCCGTACAACCAGGAACTTGGCAACTTGTGTTGGCCCACTCCACGGTTTCCATGTCGCTCAGTCCTTATCCATATTCTGCAATGGTGCTATCATGTACATCAACGAAAATTTCTCATCTGTCTGATGAATCTTCATCGGACTTCCCACTTTCAATTCTATGACTACATCTCCTTCCAACACCGCAGACATTTCCGGTATGCTGACCGCAACTGCAACCACAACTGGCGCAATTGGTGGCGTTTGCCACGTTAAAATTGCTGTTAATTTCGAGTCCATTGATGTCTTGTTATCTTTGTCCGACACTTTCGCCGTCAACTTCGATTCTTCCGCCGTGAATACCACGCCATTTCCATTCAAAATGTCCATATCCTTTACTAATGATTTAAGGTCGCTAGAACTTATTTTAGCGGTCATTCCATAATCATCCGGAACTTTCGGGTCTTTGACACTTTCCGGGTTCGGCAATAATGGAATCGAGCCTCGCTTGTTCGGCGATGCAAATTCAATACTATCCGCAGATACAGATATCTTAATTTTTCCTTCTTCAAGCCTATTTACAATGTCATACGCTTTCTTACTCATTATTGTAAATTGGCCGTCTCCCTTTATATTTATAAAGTTGTTCCAATTCAATACCACAAATCCGGTACTATCCATTGTCGCATGCTGACAAACGGCTTTACCATCTTTTATGGTCACGGTCAACTGCTGTACCAATACATTCGTAGACGAACTCCTAACCGAGGCTAACGTTAATAGCCGCAGTAAATCCTTCTGTTCCAACTCAAATTTCATTTTCATTTCCTCCTGTTTTCTATTTCTTTACTTCCATACATATTTGTAAAAAATGGATTGCGGTTGAAAATTGATTCCATATACGCCATAGTCATTTTTTGCAACATTTCTGGCTGCATTGCCTTTGGAATTAACTCCATCATTTCTTCGGGTGAGATTTCAACTATAAATCTCATTCGTACCACTTCCCAACTTCACTAAACGCCATTGTAACTGCCATATCATTTATGTATGTCAATAGCAACCTATCTGCCGCTATGTGCCCCTCCGTAAATACGCCCCCGTCTTTTTCTTGAGGAGGTGCATTTAGCTGCTTCACTAGTTCTTCAATGTTCATTCCTTTGCCTCCACTTCATTTGCTTTCTCCAACAAATTCACACCCAGATGTTTCTTTTGACATTCCGGGCAAATATGATAAGACAGCGCGCGAACCGTTATAAATTCCGGCTCATCTTTTTCCTGAACATGAACATCAATAGACGCCCATCCGTTTATGCCAGTCGCAATCTCTGTAAGCTTCGCAGAATCGTCTGTGCCCACGTTACCGTCTTCCCACATTTGTTCTGTTGGACACCAGTCGCACTTCATGCTGCAGATTTCTTCTTCGGTTTCTTGGTCGAGTTTTATTTTCCACATCACTATCTTGCCTCCTAATAATAGATAAAAACACGTTTAACTATATAAATGTGCAGTTATTCGTGAAAATAAAGTTTTATAGTTTCAGCCTTATTTTTGCCGATTCCTGGTACTTCTTCGAGTTCTTTAATCGTGGCTTTGCATATGTTGCCAATATGCACAAATTTTTCTATGAGTCTTTCAGCCAAAACAGTACTTATATTCGGCATCCCCGATAATATTCTAATTTGATAGTCGGAATTCTTTGCCACTGGTCTCAATGGCGCAATATCATTGACCCGTATTTTCCCATCTATAGACTTTATAAATAACTTATTCATAATTCCAGCTAAATAAAATTGATTTGTAGCGAAAATGGGTGGAATTCCCTGCAATGACAGTGACGCTACCATACCCAAAATATTTTGTGTTAAATCCTTCTTGTATATTCGTTTCGATTGAAATATTAAATCACCAAGGTCTCCTTCGACTAAAAGAAACGCCTTAGGAAAAGCAGACCGCAATTCGGCGGCTTTAGTCATTACGTCACCAAGATTTAGAAAATCTCCGGCTTTGCGTTCTATACCGCAATCGTGAAATCTATAATCAGAAATTCCCATCGGTATAATTTCAACATTATAACCCATAGCGAGAATTTTGTTAATCATTTCTATGGGTTCATGGTTATCAACAAATACAGTTTCCGCCATCTTTATTATCTCCATAAACTATATATAAACCATTTGGCCCAATCTGACTTATATTATCACAATGAAATATATCTATTCCATCTATCGTTTCTTTCCACACTACCAACGCCATTCACTCACCAATATGGAAACAGATGACTATGGCATAACCGCATGAATTTCTTAGCTACCATTCCGGCATTGTCGTATGTCACTCTAAATTTCAAATATTCCGCGTCTACACTATATACGTCAATCCAGTTACAACCATGAATAGTTGTAAATGATTTACCCGCCAGTTCTTTCTTTCGTAGTGGCAAATTTAAATCAGTAGAACCAAATATATTTGTCATCTTATTCGCCAAAGTACCCGCACACGGCCACATTGGAAATTTTTCGTCTATTTCTTCTCTCGTGAACCACATATGTGGATTTTCCATTAGCCAATCAAGTATGGTTGACTGCCGTTGTTTACTCATTCCCAATTCTTCATTTATTTGTCCCGGCGTGTATGACATTTACTCCACCTTTCCCAAATCGCCCAATGGCTTGGCATCTTGAGTCGCCGGGACTACAGGTGCTTGCTCCACGGCCTGTTTCTTATCTAACCAAGCTTCCATTTCTGGCATAAGACCTTTCTCGGTTAGAAATTCTTTGAGAACCGCGTTTTCAGAATTCAGAAAGGCTCCTTGGTCATATAAATTCCTGGTCATTGTTAGCAGGAAATGTATATTTGAAGTTTCGTTAGTATCTATCCCCAAGAACTTTTCAACTGCGTTCACTCTCTGCTCAAATTCTTTGATTATTTCAACTTCTTTCCGTCCCATATTTATTCCTCCATTTTCTTATCATACATTCATTAACTATTTAAATATAATCATCTCGAATACGCAGAAATGTACGCCCCAATTCTTTTTCTATTTCTTTTTGATTTATAATTTTTTAACATAAGAATACGCGACTCCTTTTCGATACTTTAATCCCACTTCCCAATCTTTGGTCCGCAACTCCGGAACGCTCGCAGAATCGAGTATAGTAGTTAAAAATCCCTTTATTTCATTTAATCTTATGCCATCCAATTTTTCTCTAATACTCAAATCATTTATTGTTTTTGCAATTTTATCCATATCTTGGTCCATATCCAATGTTATTTCTTCGTTTGTTATGTCAGATAAATACGTTTTTAATGACTCGCATTGGTAACGATAATCGCACCACCCACATAAATTGGATATAATAAATGGCGCGTTATCTGCTTCCATTTCCAATATTTTTGTATTTATATTTTTTATAAGCAATATATATTTTGGAATATCCGCTAAATCAACGGCCCGGTAAACAGTTTTATTTAGCCGGACTAAATCGTATCCAATTTCAATATTTGATGGGTCGTATAAAGCGCGTGCAGCCACGGCGTATATTAATAATTGAAAATTGTCTTGCAGGGCTTCCTCCCCATAAAAAGACATCCCAGTTTTAAAATCTGTGATTTTTATACCAGAAATACCAATTCTATCCACTCTGTCAATAAACCCCATTATAGTACACCCGTCCCCCAAATCCATATTAAATTCCTGCTCAGTAGACATCGGTAAAGGGTTGAATTTAGTCTCATTATACCATCCGCGAATAATCTCCGTAGATTGCCGCAGTACCGCCGGTGTGATTATTTTATCCACCGTCTTCATGGCCTTCATTATTGCATCATCTACGTCTTTCGTTTCGCCTTTGCCCATAATATCCAACGCTTCATGGATTAAACTGCCGATAACAAGATTTTCCCCAGGTTCGGTTTGCGGCACTTTTACTCGCTTATGGTAATGCAATGCGTATTTTCCCGGACATTGAAGAAAACAACTTATTTTAGAAAATGACAAGCCACCGTATATTATCATGCTTCGTCCTCCACTAATTTTGTTTTCTTCTGCAATTCCTTCTTTACTTTTTTCCAATCGTCAATGTACTGCAATTTATTCTTATCATACGATATTTTTATATCAGTGAAAAAATAAAAATGCGCATCTGCTCGCCGTTCGCATTGTTTTTCTGCGGTAGCAGCAATTATTAAATGTCCTATTTCATGGGCTATTATGCCGGCAATTTGTTCTTCCCCCAAATCTTTTATTTTATGAGATACACATATATATTTTGATTTGTCCAATACATGAGCATACGAGCTGGCCTTTTTTCGGTGTTCTTCATCTGCTTGTCCACAATATCGCCACTTCAACGATTTAAATTCCGGAAATTGCGGGAGAAGTCGTTGCTTCAACAAATCGAATACCTCAGATATTTTATTGCAACGTGCCGGCATTCAATCACGACCATAATATTGTAATTCATCACAATCTATATTAATATGACACTTACATATGGGACAAACAAGCCAATCAGACCAACCATCATTTAATCTGAATAATACACCCGCTTCTTTTACCGCGTCTATTACTTTTTGTAAATGTTCACAAATGTTTTCTTTTAACTCCGGCATCTATACACCCCTGGTCTTTTCCGCCCAAATTAACTTGTGTATCTGTGGCAAAACACGCAATCTGGTAAATTGCTTGAATAACTCGTCTTTCAGGATGTGGTCTGCAATATTCTTAAGTTTTGTACCGCCGACTGGAGTTAAAATTATATTGACATCTCGCAATACGCTTTTATAATCATTCAACACGGTCTTAAGTAGCTCGAAATCTTCCGGCGACTGTAATATGAATTTTACCTGGTCTTTATCGGACAAGTTATTCAGATTGGATAACATATTTGTTTTTTCCATACCGGAACTTGGCCCCTTCACGTCCAAATTTATTCTAATGCTGGGGTCGTCAAAAAATGCGAGCTTTGTTATGTCAAGTGAACCATTGGTCTCGATTGAAATTTGATAACCCGCTATTACGAGCCTATCCAAGAGGAGATTCAAGTCGGTTAATTGTGTAAGTGGTTCTCCGCCGGTTATACAAATCAATCGAGTATTGTGTTTTAATATTTCATTGAATACTTCGTCTATTGATTTTTCTTTACCTTCATCATAGGCATATTTTGTGTCGCACCAGATACATTTTAAATTGCACCCGGTCAACCGGAGAAACACCGTGATTCTTCCGGAATCAATACCTTCGCCTTGGATAGATTTATAGATTTCATTCACACGCAACATCTAACTTTACCTCCTTGAATTTTTTGCATTTATTTCCAATACATAACCCCTCTGATATTAATCTTTTGCATGATACCGGAGAATATTCACCCCGGTAAACCGATTTTATGTGGGAAAGTCTATTTCGTCTGTTGTCTTTATCGTTCCAATTTGCCACTTCTGCGGCGGTATCGAAAAATTCTATGGCCTTTTCCTGCGATATTAATGTTTTTAACCAAATGCACGCCGAAAGCCTTACTATATGGCGTGGATTACTATCGAATAAACCCATGTGCAAACAGGGATTTGGTATGAGTAATTTTGTAAGTTCCACAAAATCCCCAGATTGCATATCTTTATATTCAATGAACTCCGTTGTTTCATTCACCATATACTCTTCCATGATTTTCTTATCATCCAGACCGAGTCGCTTTATGCAGTGCCGGAACGTTTCCAGCTCTTTTGGTCGTTTCATGCAATATTCAGCAGTCGGCTTTGTGGCAAGTTGCTTTATTTCGTCAATACTCATGTCTTCTAACGCCTTTCTCGTCAGCGGAATACAATAATAAGGATTACATATCCAAGCACCCGTTCCATCTTGTTTAACATGCTTAGACAAAGGAATTCTTATGAGCCTGCGAGCCTCTGCGCAATGAAGGTCCAAGCTTCGGAGTTTCAACTGCGTCTTCATATAATTTTGAAACACTTTTATATTAGTAGCTAAATTTAAATCAATTGTTCTAATTTCTCCCTTAAAAAGTGGAAATGTATGGAATCCCTTATCGCCAGAAAAATCAACCAAATATGAAATCTTTGATTCTTCTAGATAATCCAGTCCGGCCAATACATCCTTTTTAACTTCTTTTAGCGTGTTGCCGGAATCTACATCGTAGTCGATTGCATTTTTATCCATGAATATTTTATCCGGTCGTTCTTGAGAATCAAAACGAGCATAGGCATTTGTACTCGTAAAGCAGGGTCGTTTCCCATTATTTTGTTTAATAAATCGGAACATGGACGCAATATCAACTATAAAACTCTGTTTGGGATTCCCCACGGAGCGGGGGAAAATGTCAAAGGTATACTCATGTAATACCTTTTGGTAATCTTTGGTTGTTATTTTCATATCAAGACAATCCGGGACAAGTACGTGCGTGTTCATACCTTTTTAATGCTCGCCCTGTGGCAATCAAACGACCCATTTGTTTTGAAAACTGCTTTTCATGGCGAGAACAATAAGTCGAACCAAACGCCACGTGGTTTTCTCCAACGCCATCCCGATTCTTTCTGTTCTTTTGCCACTCGACTTGTGTGTACAATCGGACTTCTGTTACTCCGCGGAATCCCAATTTTATTACTTCTTCTGATAAATCATATCTTACATCACGCACCAGTCCGAGTTCCTCTATTCGAACCAACAATTTTACTTCTTGATGTTTTAAATCATTCATATTTACTCACCAATCCGCCCACTCGTCCGTTTTCTTTGCCGGAACTTCCTTCTGCGACTCAGTTTTCAGTTCTGTCCCGGCTATGGTCACCGTGCCGGTTGAAATTGTGACCGTTGGTTTTGATATTTCTTTCGGTGTTTGCGGCACGTCCGGCGTTTTCTCGACTTCTGTTTTCTTCGTTCTAGTTTTCTTGACTTTCGGCTCTTCAGGAACAGCTGGTATCGCGGGAACGGGGTTGAGTTTCGTTGGTATACCGCCGGCTGCTTCAATAACTGTATCAGCGGAAGGGGACATTATTTTTTCTGCTTCTTCCTCTGATAAATTCCCCCATGCTTCTGATGCTGGTTTTTTCGACTCTTTGGATACCACTGGTAATATTGTCTTACCACCTGTTATATCAAATACTTTTCCAGTCTGAATCCATTTATCATCCTTTGAGGATGTTATTCGTGCTACATATCGCATCTTGCCCTGCCCGGCTTGTGCTACAATCTGAACTACCACATCGGTTTCCCATTCAATTATGTCAAGCCACTTAGGCCGAGAAACATTCGTTTCTTGCCCCCCGGATTCTTCGATTTCTGTTTTTGTATATGTAGTGTAAATAACGCCTTTCCTGGCGCAGTCTAATGCCTTTTGGTGTATGTTTCTAATTAATAACCGTCTTTCTTTCCACACGTTCATGTTAGAAACGCCTTGGAATGGCGTTATACCATTTCTAAATCGCATATACATTTCCGCAATTTGAGTTAATACTTCCAATGCGTCTATCACAATCCAATCATAACTATCTGGTCCAAACGAATCCAATATTTTAACCGCGTGAGTATAACAAACAGATGAAGAAACCGTATAAGTATCAAAATCTTCATCTAAATATTTTACGCAATCAAAAACCTTTATTCTATCATTCATATTATACATATTATTCTTTATTTGCAAAGATTTTTTATCAAATGATAACGCTGCTATAGTGCCTGGAAAACTAAACGCCAACGTAGTCTTTCCCACACCTTTAGCTCCATATATAGTTACTATTTTCTTTGGATTTATATCGGTTTGTTCCGATAAATCTAATTCTGTTATCCCCAATTTCTTTTTATATTCTTCAATTAAATCATTAATACTTGGCATGTTTACTCCTCCTTTATTTCAAGACTTGTAACTCGGTTGACTACGACTTTCTTATCATTTTTCCACACCGATTCTACATCCCAGCCGGATTCTTCTTCAATGCAGTCTTTCAGTGTCTCAACCGTCTTGTGTGCAGTCATACAGATTTCCATATTATCGGTTACTGAAATTAATATATACACGAAATCCCTATCACATTGTCCAAAACCCATACTGATATTCAAGTCTTCTTGGTATATATCTTGATATCCGCGTATATTCAGGTTGCGTATGTGTTCAAGCATATTCAGCCACGTTTTAATTGTGTTTACTATCGGGGTACTTTCCATTTTTATTCACCACCTTTTATTTTAATAAATTCGTCTATGTCGAACCATTTATTTTCAATTATGTGTCCGACTGCTCTCGCTAGTCCATCTCGGCGTTTCACCCGAATGTGCAACCCGGGGAGTGCTTCCCACGTTTCTGCACCAACAGCGTGCAACAGTTGGCCAATAAAAGTTATCCCGTGCGGCCAGCCTTCGCGTTCTTTTTTCTCTTCATTCCACCCATCCATTGCTATTCCACCGAACCCCTGACCCGAACTACCATAATCTAATTGCAAATCGGCAGAAAATATTCCGTGGTCCTCATATCCTAAACGTGTAGACGAAATTTTCGCGTTAACTATTTCTTCGCCTTTCATGCTCACACATCCTCCACGTCTATAATTACGGTATCTTCATCGGCTTCTTGTGATTCCGGTGAAAAATCGGCTTCATTCTTGGGAAGTTCGCTGACAATATCGAGCGGAATAATTACATCGGCATTGAAACCAGTACCGTATTCTTCACTTGTACTGACACGCCCCACGAAAAGTAAGTGGTCTCTACATTTCCACTTTACTAATGTTGGGTCACATATCACGGTAAATCCGCCACCTAATTTTTCTGCATCATCTATACTCAAGCTCCCGTCAATTATAGAGAAAAGCCCCATCTTGGTCTCTTTTTTGGTTGTGATTACCGCGCTAGATACCACATAAGCATCAATAATTTTAGTGTCGTTGCCAACGTTAAAGTCGATTTCCGACAAATTTATCTTCTTGAATGTTCGTTCCAACACTGGTAATATATCAATGTGCGGGTCTACGACCTTCTGTACCGGCATTATCTTATATTTAGTATTTGCGGCCCCACTTAATTTCCACGCATTATCTTTGAGTTTACCAATAAGATTTGCCGTATACCAGACAAAATTTTGCACCTCCATCACTGGTAATAATGTATCCTCGTAGTGGCTAATAAGTCCATACTTCGGTTCCGTGTCACCCGGCCCCATACATAAAACACCCAACTTTTGTACGGTTGTGGTGCCCGTTTTATCTTTCTTGGTGAACGTCTTCGCTTGTCCTTTATTCAATATATAAACCGAATATGCCTCGGTGGGGCGCCCCAGTTCGTTGGCGTATTGTGAGAAAAGCATAATATATGCCGTTTCCTCTCGGTTGGCCTGCCGGGAGACAACCGGATGCGTGTACAATACTTTATAGTCCTCTATAACATCTTTCACTTCCTTACCGAAACGGGTTGCTAGTTCCTCAACTTTCTTTTTAGTTTCTTCCTGCAATTTCATGTTTTTTCCTCCTTATCTTTTGGTTCCATAACGAACTCATATATTATTTGTATTTTCTTTCCATTCACAATCACTTTATGTGTTGGATTGGGATACTCACGACTTGGTCCATACTCGTCCTTTACGCACCTAGGAACTTTCAAATAGCCCAATCCCGGGACGAGTAAAAATTCAGTGATTTTTCTTTCCTTTTGCTTTGCCATTTTATTTCACCTATAATTAACCCAAAACAGAATAACTATATAAACGTTATTAAAACATTTAAAAAGTGATAATAATGGAATTAAAAACCCAAACTCCAAGGCGGAGATGACCAAAAAACCAAACCAGGATGCTTTATATGCGATTCCATTATTATCAAATAAATATTAATCACCATAACTATATAAATGTTATGGCGGGCCACTCCTGAACCATGGCAACAACATTATATTATGCTTATTTGGTTTATCTTCATAAATACAACTTGGATACCAATCATATTGTTTTCTACGAGTAATAATATCCCACGCATCTTCCATTTTCCACCAAAATCTGCATTTTAACACACGAACTTTCTCGGGGTCAAACCAATCATCTACGGCCCGATGAAATTTTATTTTTATTCGGTTATAATTATATATATAATCCATTATATCACCACCACGTGTTTTTTAATATTGCGTCTTGTAGTTCGTGTATTCTATCGTCCCAAGACATTATGCCATTCCACTGCAAATGTTTATTATTTTTCAACCACTCAATTTCTTTTCCCATGCACTCTCTTGAATGAAGCATTTCAAATGTTGGGTCTAAATAATTTTGTTCTTGATTTTCACAACAATGTGCTTTTCTCATTACAATTTCTCCACTTCGATATTCTCAAGTGCGTCTCCTAACTGTGCTTTCCATTGCGCCCGTATAAGGGCCATCATGTGTTCATGTGTTGATTTATCGCTCACGTAATAACTCACTTTTACCAAATGTGTTGCTGTTACCATATTTTATTCCTCCATTTACCATACCGGTCCAGACGATTCTATTGCTGTTCTACCGCATCTAGGACATGGAATGCCGCCGATTGGCATTACATAGTGTGTCAGATTATTAGCATCGGTCACATATGCGCCGCAATGCGGACAATTAATTGGTTTTGTTATCATTTTTTTTCACCTCTTTACATTCATCCTCATTACTTAAAATAAACACTATTTCATCTTCATCCGCACATACTTCATAACCAGAAAGTGCTAGAGAAGAAATTAATTCTTTCCACGTTTCGCGAGATATCGGTCCCACGGCATTATATCGACCTATCATTACCTGCTTCATTTATCCATCTCCCAGAATTGTGTACATTCATATGTTATCGAATCCAATGGCATATCTTTAAATATTGATTGCCGCTGGTCGTTAAATGGTGCCATAAATCGGTAACACTGTTTTTTTCTCGGACAATCAATCCCCAAACACATTGTTATATCAGACATTTTATTCACCTTTTGATATAATTACATACGCAACCGTTTTTCTTTTAACACACGTCTTTTTATATAACTTATAATCCTCAATATTATCATCCCACGGCATTGTTCCAGTATGTGTATAGGGCATTCACTCACCGCTCCCTTCTCGGCACTTACATACATATCTCGTGTCCATTCCTCCGGCGGCATCCCCATATCTCTCTGTTTCCATATCTTTCAGACAATATGGGCAAATCCCGGAATGTTCTAGGATATCATGTATTTTAACAAGAAGTTCCTCTTGATTATATTCTAAAAGTAATGTATAAGACAGCGCACCCCATATTTTGACATATCCAAGTTTTAGCATATCCTTTTCTTTGAGTTCTCTCTGTAGTTTTGTTCTGATTTTATTTAAATTTTCAAATCCCATCACGCATCACCATCCATCCATAATCTCCAGGCAGAACAACTGTCTTCTCCACGTTCGTGCACTTTATCCATACCGGAACAACGTTTATTATTTTCATTTCTAAATCTGCAAGTATCACACACTGGATATTCTATAAATTTCAATTTCTCTTTCTCGTTTTGTTCGCGGGATTGATGCCCGTATTTACACCGATACTTCTGGGCGCAGTCAATACAATCAACATTTGTACAGATGTCTCCTGTTCCGCGTGCCATAGTTGTATAAATAGAACAATCGCCACACGCATGGTGTATTCCGCAGGACATTAATTCGTGGCAGCAATAAAAATCTTCACATTTTGGAATTTCTTTTTTCCACTGCTTACGCCATTCATCAAATTGTTCTGGTGTGCCAACCCACCGAATGCTATCTTCTTCTTTTGTCCAAGAAGTAAATATATCGCACTTCATTCTTCACCCATCTTTCCGGTTTTAAACATATACAAATATTTTTCAACCCGGTTCCAAAATACTTTGTTTATTCTCTTGCGAAGTTCGCTCTTTGGAACATCTTTCGCAATACACATACCAGTTGCTTTCGGGTCTTTTTCTTTGACATAACTCCAACCGGCTTCGCTTTCAATATCATTCATAAACTTTCTTATTATAAATTCTGATTGGGCGAGTTCTTCTGTGTTAAGCACATAATCTTGACCGCTACGTTGTCCATGTATTTCCAATGTGTTTTTAAACCCCGGCAAATTATCAACTGTGATTTCATCCGCGCCCATCCACTGCGGGTCATGGTACAGAATCGCAGTCAACGAGCCGGTATATTCTTGTTTTGGAATTACAATACAACCGCGATATAATGGAAATATAAACATTGCATCCGGGTGTATTTGTTTTGCCACCGTGGCGATTTCTACGCCACATTCCGCACCAATACCAGCGAACATGACATATACTTCGGCGTTTCTTTCGGCGTTTTCTTTTTCCGAAAATTCTGTTGCTTTGTCAATCAATTTCTTAGCTTTTATTGTCTCACCCTTAAGCGTCATGTTTAACACCCCGGTCTTCTTTTGTGTACCCCGGATACGGACTCCCCGCGTCTTTTCCGCATCTCGCACACACGCGATTTTCTCCCGTTCCTTTCCACTGGCAACCACGGATTCCGAGTTTGTGTTTGTTGCCACCAAAGTGGCTTTCTCCTTTCTTTCTCACGCGATTATGCACTGGACTCAATCTGCATTTTGGCATTTTACGCCCTCCGCAATTTAAAGAAATCACATTTTAATTTTGGTTCTGTTGCGCCGTCTGGATTGTTTTCTGTTATCATTACTTTACACCAAACATCCCACTCGGCTCTACCATTCATTTTTAAAGCGATAAGTTTGGTGCAGTCGTGGCATTTTGAGTTTACAAATACCGTGGCATTATCGCCCATTGTTTGCCGCCTCCACATTAATGATTGCTCGACCATTAGTACAATATAATTTAGTTACATAAAGCACGCCTGAGTACATAACACTTGGTATCAAACCACTTGGTATCAAACCACCGTCTTCAAATTTATACGGCACTAAGTATCCTTGGTGGCAACACGACATTATACTACCCTTCCTGCACATTCTTGCAATTTTCACACCTGCGCCCCTTCTTCATTTTCGCCATTTTTAATAACTTTGGGTTCGCTTTACAGATGAATCTTCCGCAATACCGACATCTGTTTTTATATTTCTTTATTGGGACTGTCCCCGGTGCGAACCCTAAATGGACATTCTTGGAAACCACATATGTTTCCCGCTTGTTCAATTTATATTTTTTACAAATTTCATTGACTATTTCTACCTGCCGGTCTATATCCAGATAATATTTTAAAAACCAGTTTGGTTTCTTTCCCTCTCCGGATTCTGCAATCTCATATATGTCCGCTGACGGGTCTGCTTCTTTGAATAACTGGACATATATTTCGTCTATCACTTTACACATAGTTTCTTTTGATTTCATTCTAACAACTCCATCTCTCTGATATATGGTGTAGCGTGCGGATAACAATCAATTTTTTTCTGGTCTTCTTCCTTGAGATTTTCTATGATTCTTTCATACATTTCTAACATTTTTGTGTTGAGTTCTTCAGTCGCATATTGGTCTCTGGAATATTGCATTTCTTTCAATAAAGTCAATCGGTGCTCGTTCCAAGCTTTTACTGCGCCGTCATATGTCTGGTGCGCCGATACTGCGGTATTGTGCTCTGGACCTTCATCGCCGACAAGATAAATTTTCATTACTTCACCCGTACAATAATGCCGTCTTTCATCGTAACCGTGGCATACCAAGTATGCGCCGCCGGAAAATGCGGCCCCTCCAGATATTCGATTCCATTATCCTTTGGCGTTCCCAAACCGGGCGCGAATATTCCAATTCTTTCACCGGCCTTTATCGCGGTGATTAATTCTTTTTTTGTTTTAAAGTTTTTCGCGCTATACATACAGTCACCTGATACTAACTAATAAACACAACTATAAAAACGTTATGAAAGAAATTTATGTATGTCGTAGACAACAAAAAATATAACTAATGCACTTACCATGATAAATGTAACTAAATCAAGCGGGTCTAAATTAATCAAGTCTTTCATTTATCCAACTTCCATTCAAGCAATCTATCCACTATCATTGTGAAGCTTTTAAGTACGCAAAATAACACCACCAAATCAACAATCAATATAATCCAATTCATCTTACAACACCATCCCGTTTCCAATTACAAACCAAACAACGTTCCGCACCGGTTTCTGCGCTCACATACACAATATAACTTTGACAATTTGGACACCGTGGTTGATAGCCGACTGCTTCTACTGCAACCTGTTCTGACTTGCAAAACCAACAATGCCAGCGAGATTTTTCACACTCTAGACCGTATTTACACGATTTCAAGTTGAAACCTCCTTAAATACATGCCCCGTTCCACCACATTTTTGACAGTCGCACCAAACGCCGCCGTCTATTCCGCCTCCGTGCCCCCGGCACGCTTTACAATGACTAACACTTACTATTCTGGTTTCCATTTTTCTCGCGCTCCTCAACCGTAGTTATTTCCTGCCGAGTTCTAACCTGATATCTACCTATCAAATAATATGTTGCAACCAACATGCCAACCGATATTACGCGCTCAAGGAAATTTGTCGGCGCCAGTGTATTCCACATAATTGCTAACACTGTCATTATAGCCACAAGTATAATTACTAAAGAACCCGGATTTTCCGTATCCGTGTATTCAAACCGCTTTGTCGTTATTGTTTTCTTTTTCAACGCATCCATGAATTTTTCCATTCAATTCACTCCTAATTCTTTTAATCGAACTTTTATTAACCAATCATTTGCTTCATCTTGAAATTCTGGCAATTCTGGTAACGGCGATATTTTCAACGAATATTCTAACACCTGTAGGCGCTGATTTATTACACCAACTGTAGATTTATAATCTCCGGGTAATTCTTCAGTATTCTTTTTAAATTTATATGTTCCAGTCTGCAAGAAATTTATACCGAAGTCAATAGTCCGAAGAATTGTTCTTGCCTTTTTCTCCGTTAAACCAGCTTGATTAAGATGTTCTATATTGTGTTTCGACATTCCATGGATTGATTTGTACATTAATTTCGATGTATTTAATTCCGCTAATTTCTTTAGTTGTTCAAATTCTTTAGTCGTTGTCTCTACTATCGGTGAAAATACGCCCCAAACAAAATTCACGTTGCCCCGTATTACCATGTTCATTGCTTTGCCTAATTCGTGGCCTGCAATGTCTTTTGGCGGTGTGCACGGAATCTTTGTACAATAGGACTTGCAATCTCGTCCCAATAAGATTTCTGCGGTGTCTTCCAAGTATATTTCAAATAAATCAATGTCACTATCTGGTCGTTCCATACCCCACATATGGGAACCAACATTTGTTCTACTCAATATTCTAGACATATTAATCACCATACATTAATATTTCTATTGCTTTATTGTATCTTTTCTTCAAACTCAATTGCTCCTTAATCGGCAACCCGGCCATTCGGTCTTCAGATAAATTATGTTCTAAATCTGCTAATTTTACCATCCGTGCAACGTAATTTAATTTACATCGCTCAATATAATCAAAATATTTCTCATCTGGTAATTTAGTAATGGCAACGACCGCATCTACGATTTCTTGAGAAAAACAGCAACGCAGCTCTGCTTCTGATACTGCCTCCGTGTCCTCTAAAATATCATGCAGTATGGCCACTATTTTTTCTTCGCATGTATTACATTGTTGTAATACAGCAATCGGATGCAATATATATGGCTCGCCCACTTTATCAAATTGACCATAATGTGCATCACACGCCAATTTTATTGCTTGCATTAATGCCGATTGTATATCTTTCATTTACTCCCTCTGGCATGGTTTATGTTTCCCGAGCAGTTCAATTTCATATACTTTTTTATCTTTTAAATGCAATATCATCTGTTCATTTCTAATGGTGTCAAAATGCTTAATTTCATGTGTACCAGAATAATCCATCCTCCCGGGCAAAAATCGCACCGAGCACACCATCTTAGGAATAAATATTTTTACGCACCTGGTAAATTCTTTCTTTCTTTTCAAACAATGCAACATATCTAAATCCATATGATGCCCCAGACACAGTCGGGCGAATTTGGCGGTCATAATTTTTACGTATTTCGTTCTGCTAACATATCCTTCGGCGCACGTTGTACATAGCGGCATCATTAATATTTTCTTTGTGTGTGGCATCTAATCACATTCCTTAAGTATATGTCCCGTCCTACCATCCTTCTAATTTTTTCAGAACCCTTTTTAATTCTTTCAGAAATATTTTGGCGGTTTTCTGGTCGTTTACTTCCTCCTCCCATACGTTGTCTTTCCATTCATCATAAGCATACGCTTTTTCACATGAGTGGTTTAAACACAAACAAATCCCCAAAGGACAACTCGTTTCATAAAATTCCTCACATAACGGGCACGCCCATTTTATCGGTAACTCATTTGACTCTAAACGCTTATACACTCTAGGTAACCCCAATGCTTTAGCGGCGCGGTTGTATTTCCAGCTCCAGAATCCTAAATTCATGCGATTCTTACGTGGTTTTTCTGCCGCAATTACTTCCCACACTTTTATCGTGTCTTTCAGTGCTTTAATTTGCCGTTTCTTTAACGATACCATGTTACTTCACTCCTTTAGTCTGTTTTTAACAAACCTATTAAATTTGCGGATTCCGGCGCCAGTTAACTCTTCGCCGTATTTACCATTAGATATACAGTTGTACAGCGGGCAATTATTCACACATCCGCCGTTTATTCTGTTGCGTATATATTGACACATTGGACAGTTCGAGTTTAAATCCTCATAGCCCATTTTTGCGAGAATGGCCATTTTTTCTGCCTGTATATATATTTCTTTTCTGCTTTTGCCATATTTTCTTTCGAGCTCATCCCATAATTTGATGCACACTTCATATGCTTCTTTCTTTGTCCGTATTGTCGTTCTCATGTTAATCACCTAATCTTTCTCGCAATACTTTTATAAATTGCCGGATTTCTGTTTTGGTCATGCAGTCATCATACCCCATATTAATGCAACTTAAGCTATGTTTACCACGCACTCCATCAAGGGGGCAACCACGGCACGCGTCCGAATGATATCTATCGGACGTATCTAAGTGAAATTCACACAATGGACAAATACACGCCCATTCATTATGACCCGCAACTGCTTTTTTTATATTTATCATATCATATCTTCGGGTGTTTCTATCTACCCGAAAATAAAACGGCGCGCACTTCATATCGTCTATGAAATTGTCTATGGCGTCCCATAATTCTAGGCACAACTTTTTTGCTTCTTTGGCTGAATTGATTTTGACTTTCATTTTCGGTCACCTATTAACAACAAAACGTTTTAACTATAAAAAGGTAATGTGCTCTGACCATCGAAATAATAATTAAAGACATTTACATTTCGCTTCTGGCATTGCATGAGCTCGAGCAGTTGGCTTACCACATTTTTCGCATTTTAAAAAGGATTTTGTTTCAGCAATCCGTATTCTATCGTGCATTTTCATACTGCCGCCTTTACCAATATGAAACCACAGTCCATTGTGCCGGTGTCCAACATTAATTAAATTGCCATCCCAACGCATTTTATATAAATCTTCAATGAGATTATCTATCATTACATGCCATCCCGGTCCTATTTTGACTTTAGCCGCGATTTTTACGTCTTCTTTTTTCGGTCGCTTTATATATTTGCGTGGTTTATTCCAATTTGGAGAATTACATTTGGCACAGTGTTTTGGGTTGGAATTTAAGTTGGGTATCCATTTATGCTCGCAACGGGTACAAGTTAATAGTGTCATTTCTTTATTCCTCTAGTTCTTTCTTTGTCCCAATATGGTGATAAACATTTAGCACAATGCACCGGTGGTGTTTCATATCTTGGATGCCATTTATATCCGCATCTTTTACACTCTAATGTTGGTAATTCATACATGACAATGTATATATATCTGCTTATATATAATACTTTGTATGTCTCCGGAGTAAAACACGTTATTCTTAAGATTATTCCATAGAATAAGTTCCACTCGAAGAAATGGTTCGGGAAAAATACATACTATAATCTATATTATAGTAAACCCCGAAAAACAGCTAAAAATATACAAAACATTTATATATTACTACAGACTCATTAATGTAAATATAATGAAGACCGATACATTGTTTAGTAATTTTTTGGTAATTTTAAATTAAGAGCCTAAAAAACTGAATACAATCTCTTAGTAATTTTGGTAATTTAAGTAATTTGTATAAGTATATAACGTAACGTAACGTTTTATTCCTATAATATAATTTAATACAACTATATGTATATAAGAAGAACCTACTTATTTACTATTTTATATATACTTACGAAATACCAAAAATTACCAAAATTACCAAGAGATTATATTCAGTTTTTTAGGGGAATAATTTGTAAATTAATAAAAAATACTAAAGAATATATCGGTCTTCATTAATGTATAAAGTACTATACTTACGTATAGTATGCAAAAAAACACGAAGGAAACTACTCAATTTATATATTATTTTATTGGCGATATACTCTAGAATGTATTCTAAAGCATACAAATTTTACAACGAAATATACTCCGGAGATAATTATTCTTCAAATTCTCTAATTGTCTGTTCTCCGTAATGCAAAGTAACAAAATTTTGCACTTCGGCATAAGTTATCATTGCGGGATTAAAAACCAATGTTGATTTCTTTCTTACTTTCTTTTTCGGATTGCCAACTTTAATCTCAATCAGTGCGCCATCATAGATAAGTTGATGTGCTTTTTTACCTAATATACTATATGTTTCACCGGAATTTCGTTCTGCGGTTCGTAATAATGTGGTCAGAGACATAACATTTTTATTCAAAACTTTTAATATGACTTCGTAATCCACTAAATCTTCTCCACCAATTTTCTCGATGTTTTTCAATAATCGAAGAATCAATGCTTTTAATGTTTCATCTAATTCGACTTTCAATATTGATTCCCCTCTCCATCTATGTGCAATTGTGTAACCAATGGCAAGTTTATCTACGGTTGTCATAACAAAATGTAATTTAACATTCTTTTCTACGAATTCCATATATTCACCGGAAAATTGCAACCCATCAATTGTGAAGTTTTTCCAAAACCACTGTGTTGTTTTACGAATGATTTCCAGTGCGTTTCTATTAATAGTTAAATCGGTTTTATAATGAGCATCAATGAGGACATTTATGTGAGATTCGGATGGTAGAAACGTCAAAGGCGCCAATCTTCTTAACATACCCGAACTCTGGTCTTGTCTAAAACCGGATTGTGTGCCGGACCATAAAGTGTGGTTCGTGTAATCCCGAATAACTCCGGATTTTAATCGCTTTCTCAATCGGCCTGAATCTAAAGCCGGCAATAGGACGTTTTCCATTTGTCCGGAATGCTGTTGTTTGCCGGCCATAGAGACCGAAAAGAATTCTTCAAAGGCGACTATGCCACTGCAATATTCTTTTGCTAGCCCCGGAATTTCCTCTTTGGTTTTATCATCGAAAGAGCCGATATAAGCGGCCTCTGTTAAGATATTCTCCATTGTACACGGAACAACGCCAGTAAGCAAACCCACATCTTCGTCAATGAATGTATCCAGCACAACGTTTTTCATAAAACCTCGTGGGGCCACCATCAGTAAATGCAACCGCAAATTAGCGGGCTTGCCCAATTCATGGTAAAATGGGCTGCCGGCTAAATCTCGTCTTTCGCATGGCGTTTCACAGCGGGAGCAAGAAGAAGTGTTGACTAAGTTTGCAATGTGAGCGAACACGCTACTTATATAATATGGGAAAAATAAATCTACATATTGAATGCCTCTAGATTTTATGTGGTCTAACATATAAGTATAAATAGATTTCCCACCAAGGTCTCGGATTATTATCTCGGTTAAATCGTATTTGAGATTGTTGGCTGCAGATGATTTACTTAAAGATGCTTTGGCGTCTTTGAATACTTCGGCTGTATCTTCGAAATCTAAAGCGTCTTCTTCCATTAATTCACCTGTATTATTTTTTGTTCACACATCGGCCGTATTTGGAATGAAATTTCAATGCACGTATGAAATGCACACAATCTATTTTAGATAAAGAATGAATGATTGGGGAACGATTATATATTCCAGTTGCAGAATGATTAAATCCCTCAAAAAATTCAACCTCAACTTGAATAATATTTAATGGTAATTTTTTTAATATGTTTCTTGCTAAGAAAATGGACATGTTTTCTGCGGTTGCTTCTCCATCTATTGTAGATACATTTTCGATGGGCAGTTTCATTTCTATATCATTAAATTTTATATGATATTGGGTGCATTTTTTTGTTGCGTATGTTTGATTAATAATAAATTTGTGGTCAATGTGATTATCAATTAATGTTTTAATTGTGTCTTTTACGAGTTTAAAATCTATTAACATATCATCCGAATTTTTTCCATGCCCTGTTATTTTTACGTTTATTTTTCCCGAATGTCCATGTATATTTTTGCATTTTAATTTGTGTTGCGGAAGAACGTGCATATAATCAAATTTAAAATCGTCTTTACCAATAAATAAACTGATGGTATTATTATCCAATTTTGGTGGACGGGTAATGGCATATATATGATAATCCACTAAATTGGCAATTGGTAGTAAATATTTTATGAATTCTGGATATGTTATTACAAATATTGGTTTGTTTGGATATACTCCCCGAATTTCTTTAATTCTGTCCATAAATCCAGCGCGCCATTTGGTATGAGCACACCCAGTAACTTCTATAATCGTTCCATTTAAATCTGGTAATGTAAAATCTGGTAACATTAAATGGCTGTTAACTGGCAATCGTTTTTCATACTCATATGTGATATTGTTAGAAACTAAAACACTGACAACTTTACATTCAAGTCTGGAACGATATTTATCCCCATCTATTGCATCATATTTTTTAATTGCATTAATTCTATTTTTTGTTTTTAATAGTTTTTCTATTTCTTCATCTGTTTTTCCTTTTTTCCATAGCGCACCATATTTTTTATGTAATTTAGTAACAAGTATGGATATTTTTTTCCGAACTTCTGGCCGTTTTGTGGGGTTATTTTTGCCGGTCAGTTTTTTGCCTTGTGCTTTGTGTCCTTCAATTACTTTAAAATTTAATGGGTCGAGTTGAGAACATCGGTTGGAGCAATATGTATTATACACGGGTATCATTTTGTTGCATTTTTCGTGCTTACATTTTTTTGTCATGCTCGCGCAATCTGGACAATATTTGGTTGTGTTTTTTGGGTTGTTTTGTCTGCAATTAAATTCCTGTTTACATTCTATACATGTTGTCGTTCTAATTTTTGCTTTTCCCATCGGGTTCGTTCTCCTTTTTTTATCATTACAGTAATTTAACTATTAAAATGTTATTCAGATGTTAGTTTTGGTAAGGCGACACTGCGGCCTTGAGTTTCTTTGTGATTTCTTTTACTACGGCAGGTGGTAATGGACTCTGTTCTAACCGAACATAAATGCGGTTAAGTTCGTCTACAGTATTTGGCAACGGAATGCAATATTCGTTCCAGGCCTTAATTACTTGGTCTGTAAATATTTGCTGTTCTGCAATTTCAGGGCAGCCAAAATGCTTATTTGCGTACGGATGGTTGCAACTTCCCATGGCCATATGCTGGCATTTTATTCCTATGCATTTTTCCTTTATCGTAATAAATTTGTTAATCATGTTAGTTTACCTTTGATTAGTTTAAAAACATCACAACTATATGAATGTGTGGGGTGTGGGAACATCTTTAATTCTTAAGAATGTGCAGCCGAGTTCTTCTTCAATGTTTTTTTGTCGTTTTATATCCCGTTTTCTATATGTGCCATCACAATTATAATGCCATGGTTCATCTATTTCAATTATCAAATTTAATTCACGAATGTAACCATCCGGGAAATATCCAATAATTCTAAAATCTCTTTCAATTGACATTTGAAACAATAACTCAATTTCATCTAGAATTTGTTTTTCGTTCTTTCCCAATGCTGGGTGGCAACGACCTGTTTTTTCTATATATTTTATGCGTGCTTCTCGTTGTTTTCTCTTCTGTTCTTTAGATGGCGGGGTTTTTTTATGATATTTTTTTATGCTTTCTAGGTGTTTTTTTGATAAGGGAACGCCCGTAAGTGCTTTGCTGATGTTTCTATTGTGTTCTTCGGTGTTTTTTTTGCCTTTGTGTGCTTCACTTTGTTTTCTTTTTTCTTCTTCAGTGCGTGGATGATGACCCCAACAATATTTACTGCTTTCTGTTTTTGGAATTTCACCACAACCACATTCACATAACCACGGAAAAACAAAACGAAAAAGGATTCGGATTATGTTTCTATCCCGTCTATTATGTCCATGTATATATTTTTTTCCTTCTTTTGGTATACCACCACATTTACATTGACAAGTTTGTTTTGACGGCGTAGAGGAAGAAGTCGAATGGGGATTAGTCACGCCACTAACGGCCTCCACACCTATATCATTAAACTTGTCAATGGTTTTCATCATAACTAATCCCATCATTACATATATCGCTTGTGATATATATAATTTTGGGTATTATTCGCCTCCTTCGCCGTCTATGATTTGTGCGAAAAGGTCGGTTTTAAATCCCACGATTTTTTTAATGTGTTCTTCAATGTTATTAAGTTCTGAGACGTGTAAGTTGATGGCGACCACATTGTTTTTTTGCCCTATTCTATGAAGCCGCGAAATTCTTTGGGAGATTATAGCCGGGTTGTATGGAATATCGTAGTTTATGATAGTCGAGCAATTCTCAAGATTAAGGCCTAGTGCACCAGAATCGGTTGAGAGGAATATTTGTGTATTTCCAGTTTTAAACTCATCTACTGCAGACTGAATTTCTTTGGCATCCATACCACCTTTTAATATTGTAAATGGATATTTACCTGTTAGCCAGGTTGCGAGTATTTTTTGCATTTCCACAAATGAAGTATATACCACACAATTTTGCACTCCAGAATCGAATAAATCTTTTATTATTTCTTGAAATTCGATAAATTTGCTGGATGTTTTTGCCTTCAATTTTAATCCCGCGGCTAATTTTGATTTAGAATTTCGTACTATATCTGGATGCCCCACATAACAACGTAAAAGTGTTAATGACCCAAAAATAACATTCGGCGATATGCCCGGAGTTTTTAACGCGGCATAAATTGGAGAGGCGATTTTGTTATAATCAGAAATTTCATCTGGACTCAGGGATATATTGTACTCTGAAACAATTAATTCCGGCAAATCCAGGTCTACATCTTGTTTCCTTCTCCGAAGCATCACATGAGTTAAGATTTCATGTAAATATTTTAGGTTTTTATAATTTGTGACCGCGCCCCATTCATTACGAACCACGAACCTAGAATTAAATGCACCAATGCCCCCAAAAATCCCATTATCAATGAAGGAATTTATGCTGTAGAGTTCTAATAAATTATTTTCAAGTGGTGTACCGGTCAGTACAAATTTGTATTTTGCATCTAATTCCTTAATGGACTGTGAAATTTTGCTCCTCCAATTCTTAATTCGTTGCGCTTCGTCCAAGATGATACAAAGTCGGGATGGCAATAAATCGAACCACGGTAAATCTTTTATAATGGTTTCATAATTAAAAATATAGAATCGGTGACCCGCAGTATAGAGGTCCAGGCGTTTCTTCTGATTTCCTTCCACTAAACATACATCTTCCGTGTCCAGGAACTTAAATATTTGCGCCTTCCATTGCGCCTTTAGCGACTTTGGTGCGAATATCAATACGGCGTCAATTTTTTTCTGTTCCAGTAAATATGCACACGCAATTAGGCTCTGTGGCGTTTTCCCTAAACCCATAGAATCTGCCAAGATTACTTTACGATTATTCAGTAAATATCTCACGCCGAATTCTTGATATGGATATAATTTTTGTTTGGTGTATTCCTGGGGATTCATATCAACAAAATATGCTTTTAATATTTCATCCCTAGCCGCGGGCTTGAGCAAATCGCCCAGCGCTTTAACGACTTCAACTCGGCAGCACATGGGAAACGACCATTCTTTTTCGTCCGGGTACCACTTTCTCCCGGGTATTTGCCCAAATGCTTTTACGAGTGTTGGATTGTATGGTGTAGCGATATATATCCGGTCATCTCGAAGTAATATTTTTGTCATTTGCTCAACCTAAAATATATTATGTAACTATAAAAACATTCGTATAACTTTTTGTGCTATAGAATAGGTTAAAATTTATTTCTCCGGCATTTAAAACCGGAAAAAAATTTTTAATTTAGCGACTTGCATATATATATAATGGGATAAAAACCGAAAGTTATATATACTCGTCTTTATATTATCATTGGTGTATATTACGAAAAGAGGCGGGAAATGTCAGAACGAAAGCAAAAAAGTAAAATAACCGGCATACAATTGTATCCTGCCACGGTTATGAGGTTGAAGATGTTGGGCGCAACGGGAAAATCGAAAGGAAAGCGCATATCCTACGATGTTGTAGTTAACGAATTAATTGACTTTTACGAGGGCCGCAATCGAAGAGTATCTAAACTCGGTGAAAAGATGTTGGCAGACACAGAATCGGGCGAAGTTTGGCTTGAGAATATGGGGTGAAATTAATGGGATTTATGGATAAATACAGAAAGAAACCACAAGACGAAGAAATGCAAAGAGCAATCGAACAGGATAAACGCGCAATTCCACCGACAATCCAGCAGACGCCGCAACGGCCTGTTGCTCAACCAGTTACCCCACAAGTCCGTAAACCGGACCCGGGCGACATTCATCCAATTTTGGATAAAAACGCGCAAGATTTAGAGAAATGGGTAAAGAATTTCGATACGGAAACGGAATATGAAGATGAGGAGGATGAGGACATGCCAGAGGAAGAAGATGATGAAGAATACGAAGAAAATGTGCCGGCGACCGCACCACGAGCTACACCTAAAACGGCACCGCCGAAGTTAAACGTTTCGAGCAGCCTACAAGAAGAAGGCCGACCGGGCGCGCCGGATTACTTTGCTGGAGGGCAAGAGAGCCCAACAGTGGAAATAATCGCGGAAGATATCCGGTCAGACCCGCAATTGGAGAGATACTTCTTGCGGAAATCTGTGGCGAGAGGCCGCAGACAATTCATCATTGATATTTTGGAGTATATTCCAGACCCCGGCGACATAAAAGAAACATATTGTCCGATTTATGGCGGCGGCCCATACAAGCTTTATATGTCAAAAAACCCGAAAAGCTTGACGCACAAAGTAAAGGAGTGGAGGTTCAATGCGCCACCGATGTTTGTTACTGAAACTTCGGCGATTGAGCGCGAAAGAGAATTAATCATAGGCTGGAAAAAAGACATTGAAGAGCAAAACAAAGATGAAACCGCGCAAGTGTCCGGATTTCCCGATGCAAGTGGCAACCCGCAGGGAATGGGATTCATGCCCGGTGGGATGCCGTTTCAACCAAAAAATATTCAAGAATGGATGATGTTGCAGGACATGTTAAACAAACAAAAAACAGAAGGAGAAAATCAAAGATTACGGGAAGAAATGCAAAATTTAAAGAACCAGCAATTTCAATTAGAGCTTGAAAGAATAAAGGCCGGAGGTACGGCGGGCAGCGGCATGAATTTGGCGTCTTTGTCTCAAACTATACAAGATGCTAAGGCGTTAGGTTCGTTGGTAAATCCATCTGGGGAAACAAGCATGCTTAATTCACTTATTTCCGTGATGTCTTCTCCAGCCGGTTCGGAATTATTTGCACAATTAGCGGGATTCGTGGGTGATTTCAGAAACAAGAGTTTTAATGATGCAAATAAAAATTTGCAAGATGCAAAATTCAAGCAAGAAGCGTATAAACAGCAAATGCTCGCGGAAAGAAAACGCAGAGAACATCAAGAAGAAGCATATTTATTAAATCCGGATGGAACGCCGCCAGCTGAAGCGCCCAACACGGGTACTTTTGACGGCTATTCGGAAGAGCAACCATTGGAAAATCAAGCAGGCGCATTTATAGAAGCCGATATTGTACCCGCGGACCCGGTGCAGGATAAAATCAATCAATGCGTGGAAAAATTTATTGAGGTTACCAACGGAAATTTGCCGAGAGATGTAGTAGAAATAGCAATCGGAATTGGGGCGGCTAAATATGTCGAGCCGGAAAAAATTCTTTCCGCGGCGATGATAGAAGGAAACCGATTAGCGGCGATACAATCGCTTGGATTTATTATAAATGATATTTTATTGGTTAAGCGTCTGGGAATTCCGGACGTTATTGCGACATTGAAAAAGAAAGAGCATACGATGGCCTTAGAAGTAGCCGGGAAAGTTTCGTATGAGAACATATTAAAAATAATAACGCCATACAGAGCTTCTATTACTATCGGGCCGATGATTGAATTCTTTGAACAGCCAGAAGTAGAAAAATATATTGAAAATATCCGGACGGCTTTGAATGTGTAAATGCAAAGACTGTTTAGAAATGGCGCAACTTGGCGATGATACCAACATATGTTTGATAAATAGCACCATCGAGAAAGTTGAAGTGATAGTCAATGCAAATGTGGAAATCGAGTGCGGGCAGTTCATAGATTTTAATGCCGAGCCGATTTATGGGAAATTAGCTATGCAAAAAGGTAAGCCAGGATTTTAGTTTTTGTGAATGATTCGTTTATTTTTATATATATTTTACCGAAAGTTATATATATCTCGGCGAATATAATGTAATTCGGTGAAGTTAGTTTGAAAATCATACATTATCGGACCATAAAAACGTCTAAGAAAGACGGTTCTACGTTGTCATTTGTTCCGGGTAAAGCACTTTGCGGCGCAAAATCACGAGTTCGCACACGGAGTAGGAACTTGGTAAATTGTAAAACCTGTAAGAGAATGTTAGCAAGTAGGAAATGCGCCAAATCTGGATGTAGACGAAGACCAATCAATCAGAGAAAATATTGTTCGAGACATAGGAAGTGAAATTCATGGACTACAATCTTTCAGACGAGCCTGGTTGGGTAAAACGTTACCGATTTGCGCCTGGTACAAGCACACAAGAGAAGCTGAAAGTTGTTGCGGGTATGGTTAATCAGCTCATTCAACACGGAAAACGCGACCGGACAGTGAGAGAAACGGCGTTGAAGATAATCAAAGCTTATAATGTTCCGGCGAAAGACCACGTGGGAGAAATCCGGGCCATGCAGAAATGGGTTCAAGCCAACATTAGATATGTTTTTGATATCGCTGGGGTTGAGACGTTGCAGACCCCAAGACGCGTTTTGTTGGAACATTCCGGAGATTGCGACTGTAGCTCAATTTTGTTGAGCGCCTTATTGGGGAGCATAGGATATTCTTCGGGTGTCGTTCTTTTAGATGCAAAAGGTTCGCGTAGAATTGACCACGCGCAGGCCTGTGTAAAATTGCCGCGCCCGAAAAAGGGACAGCCGAAAGGGTGGATACATTTAGAAACAACTCAAACCCGTCCGATGGGCTGGGTGCCCCCCGCGGCGACAAGAAAAATATATATCCGGGCTGGGAGGAATTAAATTTATGACGCGAAAAGGATATAAGCAAACAGAAGAACACATAAGAAAAAGTCGCGAAGGAAACATAGGCAGAAAAAATAAAACGGAATCAAATAAAAAACGCTCACAGACATTGATGGGTCATGAAGTTTCAAATGAAACCAGACAGAAGCTCAGAGATGCGAATATTGGAAAACACCCATCAGATGAAACCAGAGCAAAACAGAGTTTATCAAGTATGGGAAGACCGGCCTGGAATAAGGGGTTGACCGCGGAAACAGATTTGAGGGTGAAAGCCAGCGCACAAAAAAGAACGGGGATGACCAGGTCAGAAGAAACAAAAAATAAAATATCTATATCAACAAAAGGTAAAACATGGGATGAAAAATATGGGAAAGAACGCGCGGATGAATTGAGAGTGAATGTTGTAAAACTACATACGGGTAAAAAGCGCACAGATAAAACAAGAAAAAATATCAGTATGGCAAAAAGTGGAGAAAATTGCACACCAGAAACACGTAGAAAAATGAGAGATAGTCACACGGGCAAAAAACAGTCAATAGAAACGATAAAAAAGAGGAGCCTCGCGCTTAAAGGAAAAGCATCATGGAACAAAGGAAAAAAATATCCGCCAGAAACTAGAAAAAAACAAAGAATATCTCGGATTGAATATATAGAAAAAACAAAGGGCCCGATGTATCCAACAATTGGTATGTTAGAAAAACAAATTATAGATGAAATAGAACGGGTATTCGGATGCGTTATGTTACGTCAATACCGAGTATGCGGTTATTTT
>Ga0208375_1000200_pt1 | contig 96995 bp, 107 predicted proteins | sample RifOxyD1_FD_184038 | JGI IMG/M metagenome (GOLD analysis project Ga0208375, IMG submission 184038) | Soil microbial communities from Rifle, Colorado - Rifle Oxygen_injection D1 (SPAdes) | ecosystem: Environmental > Terrestrial > Deep subsurface > Rock core/Sediment | place: Rifle, Colorado... | reverse complement strand
AAACTCACGCTCTTTTTACAGTATTACAATTACCGAAAGAAACACCGTGGGCTGGGGATGGAAGGAAAGACACCCTTAGAGAAGCTCCGGGAGTGTGCGTGTGTAAACTTGACGCTGCAATGCTACACTTATTGACATTTAACCATAAATATGGTACCTAATATGGGTACATTTTGATCTTTAAGTTAAGGAGGAGTGTCGTATGAACGAACACGTTATCCGCGTAATTGTGGATGGGATAATCTATTCGGTGCTTGCGCGACGGGAGCTTCTGGAAGGTGACAAGCCGTGCTTTGAGTGCGGTAAAGTCGCCGCAGATGTGAAGCTTGTTGCAGTCAGTATCTATCGCAAGATGGCCAAGGTGACCGATGACGGCATTCGGCGTGTGGTCGAAGAAGCCATGAAGAAGCAACCGTTCGCACAACCCGTGTGTGGCTCGCCCCACTGCTATGGTGTTTTTCTCGGGAAGATAAATCCCTCTGATGAACAGCCGTACCAATACCTGCGTATTGCGTGACCGGACACTGTTCGCGTTGTACCCCGCCAAAATGGCGGGGTTTTGTTTTGCCCGGTAATCCACAGGGGTCACTGGTGTATATAGTAGAACGTGGGATACTGTAAGAAATAGCATTATTTTTTAACTCACCCGTTATGGATTTTATTGCGTTGATTGTTGCGATTTTTGCTTTTTCGTTTGCCAAAAGTGCACGCGATGAAGTGCGTCAGCTAAAAAATACTTCCCAGGTGTCTGTGCCGACAGGAAGTATCGCGAACAACGTTGAGATTCCAGCAACAGCAGTCTTCCCAGAAGATCTTGCGCGCATGTCTGCACTACAATCAGCGGAGATGTCCGCGACACCGCTCGTCGAAAGCGCTGACAGGGTGGACGCCTTTTCTCAATGGATCAAAGAGGATTGGATCATGAAATTGGGGGCGTTCTTTCTTTTGATCGGGTTTGGTTGGTTTGTGACGTACGCTTTCATGGAAGGATGGATCGGTCCTGTCGGACGCATAACACTTGGGATCATTATGGGCGCCGCGATCATGGTCGGAGGGTTCTATCGAACGCGCACATTTGTTCACCAGGGTCCGTTCTTTATTGCATTTGGGGCAGGGTTGGTGAGTATCTCGGTTTTTGCAGCCCGTGCCTTCTATGATTTTTTTGGTCCTGTTCCGGCACTCGGCACGGTGTTGCTCGTATCTCTTTTCACCGCAACGGCGAGCATTCGGTTCAATGTTCGATGGCTCGGTTTTATGAGTATTTTGTTGAGCGGTTTTGCGCCAATGCTTACCGACTTCATGATCTCATCAAGTGGCGACACTGCGTTGTTTCTTTCGGCGTATTTGATCGCGATCGCACTTGGTGGAGTGTTGCTCGCGGCAATCACCGGGTGGCGCGACGTCATCCTCCTTGTGCTTGGCGTGGCAACGATCTACGACATTCAATTCTGGAACATTTTCGGACACAATGATGTTTCAGAAATCCTCTTTATACTCGGCATCGTTCTTTCGTTGGTTCTGTACGTCACTAATATTGCGGCGATCATGAGAACAAGGGCGGTTCTCCCTGCCGATAGTACCGTTGCGGTTTGGAACGGCATACTGCTTTTGCTGTGGATCATTGTGGGAGGACAGAATGGAACCTTCCCGCAGTATTTGCAAAGCATGGTTGCGATGATCCCCGCACTGGTATTTGGTGTAACCGCATACTTGGTGTTTGTGCGCACGCAGATCCCCCAGATCTTCTATGTGTATGGTTCTCTTGCTGCAGCTTTTATTGCCGCCGCAACAACGTTTGAGCTTGCGGACAATCTGACCGCGCTGATCATTGCGTACACCATCGAGATTGCACTGATGTCATTTACGGTATTCTCAATCGGACGCAACTTGCGATCAGCATATGCGATCCTGTATCTCATGGCAGTGCCGCTTACGATGGCATTGGGGGCTGGAAGCTTTGAGCTCCGACGATGGAACGATTCGCTCTTCGACAAAGATGCGATCACCGTACTCCTGTTCTTGGCGGTTTTTGCAATGCTCGCCTCAGTTTACGGCAGAGTGACCACTCATCTGGATGGAGAATCCCGCAATCAGTCAAAAGGTGTCGGTTTTCTCCGGATCATTACAGGAATTCTTGCGGCCACGTATCTTTGGAACACCATGCACGTTTTAGTGGAAAACGAAGACATGGCGACCATGCTTGCGCTCTTGGTGTATGCGGTCACGGGCATCGCTCTGTACTTTCAAGGAATTGCGGATGATTCACCAGTGCTTCGTCGTACAGGAGGGATCATTCTGGGGCTCGTCACACTCTACCTTCTTTTGGTTTCTGCAGCTGAGATGGATATGGTCGGGCGGATCATAACGTTCTTTGTGATCGGCATCGCACTATTCTCAACCGCATTTATTGGACGCTCGATGCGCGGACCACAACGTGGCGCATGATGATGAATATTCCCATGAACATGTTAAAACGATCAGTAGGTATTAGTTTGGCGATCTTTGTCCTTGCAGGGATCACCGTTGAAGCGGTGTCAGGAAACGTGGAGCAGACACTCACTGCATTTAGGAACGTACAGGATCTCACTGTGCCTGCAGTACGTGTCCCCACGGTTGTTGAGGTTTCAGTTGATGAGGCATCAACCATGAATTCGTCTGTTGGTGTTCTGGATACAGAGACCAGTGAACTGCTCCCGTATTTCTATAAGAGCGTGCGCAGCGAAGTAAACGTGCCGTTCTCGATCGAGACAGCGCCATCGGTAGGAGTGGGGAGCAGTATGACTGATGGCAACTATGAGTCGTATGCACAGTATGATGTCCCAGAGACTGGTGCAGGGGAGGCAAGGATCACGATCGTTTCGCCACAACCGATCACGCTTTCGAAGATTGGGTTTGCGCTCGACTATCACGTGGCAGCTCCAACTGGCGTTGAGGTGCGTTCGGTAGCAGGGAACGGCAAAGAAACGATCCTGTATTCTATGGCGCGCATGCAGGGGACTTCGGTGTTTTTCCCAAAAACGACCGCAGAACGATTCACGGTAACGCTTCGCTATGCCCAGCCACTACGCATCACAGAGCTCCTCCTCCGAGACGAGGACAGCAAGGTTCTTTCGGGGGCATATGTACGTTTTCTGGCGCAGCCTGGGCACGAGTATCGTCTTTACTCAAATCCTGACCGTGCCGTTTCGTATTCCACACGCGAGGGCGGTGATCTGGGGAGCGCACAATCGGTAGTGCGTATTACCGGCGGACCGGTACTGAGCAACCAGGGATATGTTCCTGCTGATACAGACGGCGATGCGATTCCCGATGCAGTAGACAATTGCATTGGCGTAGCAAATCAAAACCAAGAAGATGTTGATGGCAACGGACGAGGTGATGCGTGCGATGACTTCGACCGTGATGGCGTTTTAAATAGCGCGGACAATTGTCGCGATCATCCTAATCGCTCACAGCGCGATACTGATGCAGACGGAATGGGAGACGAGTGCGATGCGGAGGAAAGCCGTCTTACTGAGCGCCTTGTATGGTTGCCATGGCTTGGTCTCGGACTGACCGCAGGAGTGCTCCTGGTGTTGTTTGTACTCACGATGAGGAAGCAGACACCTAAAGATGAATCAACCCCACCACCCACGTTGCCTGAATAAAGAACTTACTGCTTGATTGCGAGTGTGGTCGCTTGCCCTATGTCGTTAATAAGAAACAGGCAGCCACACGCTGGTATTTTAGGGCAGAATATGCTATAATATAGTGATTAGTTGAGCACATTTGTAGATGAGAAAATTCGCCTTTGGGCGCATTTTCTTTTTAAAAAGCATCAATGGAAGGAATCCACATCGCGCTTGCCGCGGAAGAAGTATTTCATATCGGAAGCATTCCCATCACCAACACGCTCATCATGAGTTGGGTGGTGGTGCTTTTGCTTGTGGTGGCTGGTTCACTGATCGGCCGTCGTGCCGCACTTATGCCTGGGAAAGCACAAGTGTTGGTCGAGACGGTGTTTGTTGGCGCGATGGAGTACATTGAAGACGTGCTTGAAGATAAAAAGCTTGCGCGGAAGTTCTTCCCGCTGTTGATGACCCTCTTCCTGTTCATTTTCACCGCAAACGCTATTGAGTTTTTCCCGGGGATTGGCAGTCTTGGATTTTTCCATGGAGGAGATGAGTTCACCCCACTGTTGCGTTCGATGAATACGGACTTCAACGTTACGCTTGCACTTGCGCTCATCTCATTTCTGGTGATTGAGATCACGGGCGTGGCAATCTTGGGTTTCTTGAAGTACGGGAAGAAGTTTGTTAATGTGAGCTCACCGCTCGCTTTTGTGGTAGGGCTCACCGAGCTCCTCTCGGAAGTAGCGCGACTCATCTCGTTCTCGTTCCGACTCTTCGGCAACATCTTTGCCGGGGAAGTGCTCATTGTGGTGACCATGGCGTTCTTGCCGGGGATCCTCCCGGTACCGCTCATGGTCTTTGAGTTGTTCGTAGGGTTCATTCAGGCGGTGGTGTTTGCGCTCCTGACCTTGTTCTTTATTAAGGTCGCGATCGCGGAACCGCATTAAAGAGGTTTTAATACAGGAGCAGGTTATTAGATAAGAAATAAAAATATGGACATAGAATCAGCAAAGATCATTGGTATGGCACTCGCAGTGGGGTTTGGTGTTATTGGTCCTGGTATTGGTATTGGTATGATCGTGGGCAAGGCACTTGAGGCAATCGGCCGCAATCCGGAAGCAGCAGGGAAGATTCAGCCGCTCATGTTCTTGGGTGTCGCATTCGCTGAGGCGCTTGCGATCTTCGCAATCGTTATCGCCTTTATCGTTAAGTACGCGTAAGACGTGTTCGTTCGGTAGGTTCACACAATGGAAGAGATCATCAACACATTCGGCATTAAGTGGGAGCTCATGCTCTTTCAGGCGCTCAACTTTGGCGTGCTGTTGTTTCTCCTGCATCGTTACTTGTATCGCCCGATCTTGAAGGTGGTCGCCGAGCGAGAGTCGCATATCAAAAAAGGCATGAAAGATGCCGAGCGCGCATCAAGAGAATTAAAAAGCGCCGAGGAAGAGCGCCGGCATATTTTGACGCAAGCATCGCGCGATGCAGAAACGCTTGCCGATGCATCGCGGCGTGCGCTTGAGGCATCGCGCGCAGATGCGGTCGAGAGTCTTGCGCGTGAAAGCGCTGCAATCTTGGCAAGTGCGCAAGCACGCGCTGAAGAAGAAAAACGCCGTGCTATCGCGGAGAGCAAGGAGGAGATCGCACGCATGGCAGTGCTCGCCGCTGAGCGCATTGTGCGTAAACGTAACGCCTAATCGGTATGGCATCACTTGCTCTTGATTACGCACGCGCACTTGCCTCTGCTTTGGATCAAAAGGATTCGGCGCGAGCAGGGGAGATGATTGCACGTTTCGTGGCGCTTGTGCGCCGGCGTGGGCACGCGAGACTCTTGCCCAAGATCGTCACTGCGTTTGAGCGAGATGCGCACGTGCGGGCACGCGCCAATCAAGCACACGTAACCGTTGCCGACGAGGCAGTCATCAAGGATCAAGCGCGGTCAATCGCCGAGCATGCACAAACGATCGGGGTCTCATCCAAGGATATCGCGTTTACCATTGACGATACGTTGATCACTGGGTACCGCATTCGCACACGCGACAAGATCGTAGACGTAAGCGGCAAGCGCGCATTACTCGAGATCTATCGCCGCATGGTCACCACATAAACATTCCATCACTAACAGCATTACATCGCTATGAACACCACCATCATCGAAAAGCTCCGCAAGGAAATAGAAGGATTTGAACCGACCGCCTCGGAAGAGCGCGTGGGTACGGTTGTGTCCACCGGAGACGGTATTGTCGAGATCGAGGGGCTCACCTCGGCGATGATGTCAGAACTGATCATGTTTGATGATGCTGATGGAAAGTCGCTTGCCGAGACCCTTAAAAGCAAGACCGCGGTTCCGGGACTCATTCTCAATCTCGAAGAAGATTCGATCAAAGCGGTGGTATTAGGTGATGGTGCGCGTATCAAAGAAGGCATGATCGCACGCGGCACCGGTAAAATTCTCTCGATCCCGGTCTCAAACAGCATGATCGGTCGCGTGGTAAATGCTCTCGGTGAGGCTATCGATGGGAAGGGTGAACTCCCCAAGGAGAAGTTTCATCCCATTGAGCGTGTGGCATACGGCGTGATCGACCGCTCACCGGTGAATGTACCGCTCCACACAGGTATCAAGGCAATTGATGGCATGGTGCCGATCGGCCGCGGTCAGCGCGAGCTCATTATTGGCGACCGCTATACCGGCAAGACCACGATCGCGGTAGATACTATTTTAAATCAAGCAAGCGAGCCCGAAGACGAGCGCCCGATCTGTATCTATGTGGCAATCGGTCAGAAGGAGTCAAAGGTTGCACACCTTGTGCACGAGCTCGAGGCGCGAGGCGCTATGAAGTGGAGTATTGTCGTGGTTGCGGGCGCATCCGATCCAGCAGCGTTTCAGTTCCTTGCCCCGTATGCAGGTGCTGCGATCGGCGAGTTTTTCATGGAGCAAGGTAAAGATGCACTTGTGGTGTACGATGATCTTTCCAAGCACGCAGTTGCATATCGTCAGCTCTCACTTCTCCTTCGTCGCCCTCCGGGACGCGAGGCATATCCGGGAGATATTTTTTATCTTCACTCACGCCTTCTTGAGCGCGCCGCAAAACTTTCAAAGGAGCGGGGTGGTGGGTCGGTGACGGCACTTCCGATCATTGAGACTCAGCAAGGCGACGTGTCGGCGTACATTCCGACCAACGTGATTTCTATCACAGACGGACAAATTTTCCTCGACACCGATTCGTTTAACAAAGGTACGCGCCCGGCGATCAACGTCGGCCTCTCAGTCTCGCGCGTGGGTTCAAGCGCACAGACCAAAGCGATGAAAAAAGTTGCGGGAAAGATCCGTCTCGAGCTCGCACAGTTTCGTGAGCTCGAAGCATTTATGCAGTTCTCGCAAGATCTCGATCCGGAAACCAAAGCGCGTATCGAAAAAGGACGCCGTCTTTCAGAGGTGTTGAAGCAGGGTAAGCACGCACCGATGGCATTTGAACGCCAGACAGTCTCCATCTATGCTGCCATTTCAGGATTGCTCGACACCGTGCCCGTTGAAAGCGTTGGTGCATGCGAAGCTTCGCTCTTGAAGTTTCTTGATACCGAGTACGCCCCCGTACTTGCAGCGATTCGTGACGGCCGTGAGGTGACCAAAGAAACTGAAGAAGCGCTCGTGGCCGCGCTTGCGCGATTCAAAGACACCCATCCGACGTTCTTCGCATAATAGGTTCTAGCGCCCAGAGTCTGCTATCGAGGAGCTAAACATCATGTCGCTTAAATCAATCAAAACTAAGATCATATCGGTACAGAAAACACACCAGGTCACCCGGGCCATGGAGGCGGTGTCTGCGGTGAAGATGCGCAAGGCGCAGGTAGCGGCACTTGCTGGACGGCCGTATGCACTTCATGCGCTTTCGATCCTCCGCCGTGTGATGGAGAGTAAGGTTCCTCTTGCGCATCCGTTTATGCGCAAGAGCGATGTTCGCGGTGTGGTGATGATCGTGATCACGAGCGACAAAGGGCTCGCAGGGGCACTCAATAGTGCGGTGATCAAGGCCGCAGTGCGTGAAATGTCTGCACGAGGTCTTACACGGGAAGATGTGCGGTTCATTACAATCGGTAAAAAAGGGTACGAGTATTTCTCGAAGCGCGGTTTTACCGTTGAACATGCACTAACGCTCCGTGAAGACAGAATCTCACACGAAACACTTCGTGAGACCACCAATGAGATCATGCGACTTGCGCATGATGAGACCATGGGTGCGGTGCTCGCCGTGTACACACATTTTAGGTCAACAATGATCCAGGAGGCGGTGGTGCGCAAAATCGTGCCGCTTGATCCTCTGGCACTTGCCGAGACGGTACGGGGGATCCTTCCCGAGCAGGGTAAGTATGCCGAGCTTGCGGGGATGAGCGAAGCAGAAGAGACGCGCGCGGTTGAGTACACATTTGAGCCCTCAGCACAGAGTGTGCTCGATGAACTCGTGCCGTTCTTGCTCTCCGTGGAGCTTCTCCATGCCGTGCTTGAATCGCAGGCATCGGAGCATTCTGCACGTATGGTCGCCATGAAGAATGCGTCGAGCAAGGCAGACGAGGTAGCAGAAGACCTTACGCGCGCATTCAACAAGGCGCGACAAGGAGCGATCACGAGCGAAGTGTCAGAGATCGTCGGTGGCGTCGAAGCAATGAAATAATTTTAGTCATAAATCTATTACCAACGTATGAACAAAGGAACTATCACGCAGATCGTCGGGCCAATCGTAGACGTCCACTTTGAAGGAGATCTCCCGGGGATCCGCAATGCGCTCACCGTAGAGCATGGGGAGAAAACTCTCGTGCTTGAGGTGGCACAGCACCTGGGGCTCGGCCGCGTGCGCGCGATTGCGATGGATGCGACCGATGGACTCACGCGCGGTGTTTCGGCAGTAGACACCGGCGCACCGATCTCTGTCCCGGTGGGCGAGGCGTCCCTCGGCCGTTTGTTCAACGTATTGGGCGAGACAATCGATGGGGGTGCTCCTGTTGCTGCTTCTGCACCGCGCCTTCCGATCCACCGCGACGCACCGACGTTTAGTGAACAAAAAACAAGCGCTGAAGTTTTTGAGACTGGTATCAAGGCGATCGACCTCATGACGCCGTTCATCAAAGGAGGCAAGGTGGGACTCTTTGGGGGTGCAGGCGTGGGGAAGACCGTGCTTATTCAGGAGCTCATTCGCAACGTTGCAACGGAGCACGGCGGATACTCGGTATTCACCGGCGTGGGCGAGCGCGTGCGCGAAGGGAACGAGCTCTATCACGAGATGAAAGACTCAGGCGTGCTCGCCAAGACCGCACTCGTATTTGGTCAGATGAACGAAGTGCCCGGTGCACGCGCACGCGTGGGGCTCACGGGTCTTACGATGGCCGAGTACTTCCGCGACGAGGGAGGCAAAGACGTACTTCTTTTCATGGACAACATTTTCCGCTTCATTCAGGCAGGGTCCGAAGTGTCTGCACTTTTGGGGCGCGTGCCGTCCGCAGTGGGCTACCAGCCAACGCTTGCCGAAGAAATGGGCCAGCTTCAGGAACGCATCACCTCGACCAATAAGGGATCAATCACGTCTGTGCAGGCAGTGTACGTTCCTGCTGATGACCTTACCGACCCGGCACCGGCAAACACATTCGCACACCTCGACTCAACAGTGGTGCTCTCGCGTCAACTCGCATCACTCGGTATTTACCCGGCTATTGACCCACTTGAATCAAACTCAACCGCACTTGATCCGGATGTGGTAGGCGAGGAGCATTACCACGTTGCAATGGAGACCAAGAAGGTGCTCCAGCGCTACAAGGACCTCCAGGACATCATCGCCATCTTGGGAGTGGAAGAACTTTCTGATGAGGACAAGCTTGTGGTAAATCGCGCACGCAAAGTTCAGCGTTTCTTATCACAGCCGTTCTTCGTGGGTGAGCCGTTCACGGGCGTGCCCGGTACATATGTGAAGCTTGAGGATACGGTACGCGGGTTCAAGGAGATTCTCGAAGGTAAGCATGATGATCGTGGCGAACAGGACTTCTATATGAAAGGAGGTATTGAAGATCTAAAGTCCAAAACCTAAAACCTGCAAGCTTCCTGTATGTCCACATTTCCTCTAACCATTGCAACCGTCGACAAAACGCTCTTTCATGGAGCGGCGGTTTCGGTGAACGTTCCGGGGAGTGATGGTGAGCTCACCGTGCTCGCGCACCACACACCGCTTGTGACTACGCTTATTGCAGGTGAGATTCGCGTAAAGACCGAACATGATACGCTTACGTTTCCTATCGAGCGCGGATTGCTTGAGGTGTCACGCAACGAGGCGGTGGTGTTGCTGTAGTGATTGTTCAAAAATTTTAAAAAGGAAAAACCCGGCCACAGGATGTGGCCGAGTTTTGGTTTGCTAGACAGATTTTGCCTTTTTGAAGGTAACAACGTGATCGTTCTGGCGCTTCCGTCGCCGTTCGGGATTCACGCAGAGAGTAAGTTTTCCGTCGCATTCTTCGAGATGCCACCAGTGGTCCGTCGGTAATTTGCTGATCCGCACAAACTCTTCGTAGAGATGGTCAAAGAAATGCGGGATCTCGTTTGCGAAGGGGAACACCTCCGCAATGAATGCCCTGAATGTATCGTCGAATGCACCAGCACCGAGGCAGAATTGATTATCGGTCACTTTGGAAAGAAAGGTCTCCGTGAAGACAACATTCGGGCTGCCAATCTTTTGGGTGAGTCTCGCCAGGGTGGCAATTCGTGCAAGGATATGATGCTCGAGCTCTTTGTCGAGAGTATCAAGGTAATTCTTCGGGAACCACCCTTTTTTGGGCCACGGATATCCGATAGCTCGTTGCCACAAGAAGGCCACATTGTAGAGAAGAACGAGATGGGGGCGTTTGAGCAGGAAGTACAGGATCTCTTTCTTGACCCACTGTACGAACTCATTCGAAAGTTCTGGTTTCAGGGTAGCGCGGTCGCCCATGGCGATTCTCCTTATGTTCAGGTGTCTGGCAGAACCTTAGCATAAACGATAAGCACGCTCAAGCATTTTGCGTTTGAACGCTTGGCGCGGTATGATTTTCGGGTGAGGAATATTAAACCTCTCGTTTGGGCCTATATTACTATATAGGCCCGTCAGTCGGGAGAAAAATATATTGCTATATCTTTTTCATCCCTCCTTAGGGCCTATAGTAAAGTGGTATTACGCGGCATTCGCATTGCCGAATCCGGGGTTCGACTCCCCGTAGGTCCACACATTTATGATCATAAAAAATACAAAGAGATTCGCGGTGTGGGGGATCGTCGCACTGTTGATAGTAGCGATACCTCTAGCGATGCAGTTCACCAATGAAATCCAGTGGAATGAGGCCGCTGCGTATGGCGTCATGTTGTTGGTTGCTGGTGGTGCCTATGAACCGTGGCGGTGGTTAAAGGCGCGCAGTGGCGCATATCGCCGCGCTTTTGGCGTTGGACTTGCGGGAATGCTCCTCCTTGGCTGGGTCAGTGGGGCCGTCGGCATTATTGGAAGCGAGAACAACCCCGTAAACTTGATGTACTGGGCAGTATTCGTTGTTGGACTCATCGGTTCCTTGCTTGCACGCTTCAAGCCGCGTGGAATGGCGCGCGCGTTGTTCGCGACAGCACTTGTTCAGGTTTCGGTTCCCGTGATTGCGTTGATCATCTCGCCAGAAGTCACTTGGGGAGACGCGGGCGTTATCGCTGTGTTCGCTATTAATTTCATCTTCGCTGTGTTTTTTATAGTGTCAGCATCGCTGTTCTTGCGTGTAGAAAATTAAGCGCGGAGAGGTTTCTGGGACAGGTTGTAGTGCGTGGTATAATAAATTAATGTATAGAAAACATAGTGGGTACCAGGGGAGGGGAGCACGTTAAAGGGGAGGCAAAATACACCATGCACGAAAACAATATACTCGCTGAGGAGAAAGATCTGTTCAAGATCCTTGCCGACGCATCTCCTGACTGCATTAAACTCTTCGCGCTTGATAATAAAATCAAATTCATGAGTCAGGGCGGCCTTAAGGAGCATAACCTTAAGACACCGGAGGATGCCATCGGGCTTGATTGGACGACCACAATTGTACCCGAACAGAGAGATGAGGTTTTAAGAAAAATAAAACAAAGCATTGCGGAGAAGAGGGCGGTATCCATTGACGTACAACATCTTCACGAATTTTCGAATCGCGAGTGGTGTGCACTCATCATCAATCCGATCTTTGACGAGAGTGGAAACGTAAAATACTTCGTCGGCATTTCGCGCGATATTTCTGATCGGAAAAAATTTGAAGAGGAGATTCAGGAGCGCTCCGCAGAGCAGTCACGGTTGGTCAATGCAATGATCGATCGCGAGATCAAAATGGCTGAACTGAAGCGAGAGAACGATGAACTACGGAAGAGTCTTGGGTTCCCTCCGGCGTAAGGCGAGTGGTATTGACAAGAATGCATAATCATGCTATCATTATAGATAGAGTAGTTTCCGACTTCGCAAAGGCCAAAAACAAAGGAGGTTTCCAATGAAATGAGTACGCACACTTAGGTAGCAGCCTCGCCCACAAAAGAAGGCTGGCAGGTAGGGGAGACACAGAAAAACATCTGCTGACGGTGGAGAGATACCCCTGAAAATCAAAGTGTCACAGAAGACATTTGATGGCTGCGGATAAAGTATTTGTTCCTGTGCGCGCAAAGTTTCCCATCAAGTCCCGATCTCGCGATCGGGACTTTTTACGTCCTACATAGTACGTAAAACGGCTCAACCATATGGTTGAGCCGTTTTTGCGGTAATGCTGGGTGCGATTTTTAAAGTCCCAGGTCAATGTTCACTTTGCCACGAGTCTCGTTCTGTGCTTCAGCAGAACCATTACCTGCTTCTACTTCAGTATCCGATTCGGCCTCGACCGACGCGCCTACCAGTGAAGCGTCATCGTCGGAGTCCTTGCGATCACTGTCGGTGTCTTCGAGATCAGAATCATCGTCGTCATTGTTTGAACCTGTTGACAGGGAAGCGTTCACGCCAAGGGCAGAAACATCGAGTTTTATGTGGTCACTCGTCGCTACCAGAAGTTTTGCTTCTTGGGCGGTGCGGCTTGCCTCCTGAAAGCTCGCAAAGGCGTCGGCGTATGCTTCTGCTTCAAGTTGTGTTTTACCGCGCGCAAATGTTTCATCAGATGCAGTAAGCTGTGCACGTGCTTGTGTGGCGATCTGTGCATCCACTGAACTTGATTTGCGGTCAACATATTTCCTTACCTCAGCAATCTTGTTTGTGGTGGCACCCATCTTGCCTTCTGCCGCCGCCTTAAGGTCAGCTTCGGTCCCCGCCGTTGCCAACTCTGCGTCCGCAGTAATGCGTGCCGATGCTTTCTCGTCCGCCTTAATACGGATCGCGGCGATCAACGCGTCGACATCAGAAGAAAGGTTTCCCTGTGAAGCGATCGTGGCGAGGATTTGTTCATGTACGCGAAGCGAAGATTCAAGATCTGCGCCAGCCTCCGCCGCAACAGCGTGCTTGTTTTTGGCCTTAAGCTTTGTCTGCTGTTCATCAAACGATTGAAAATTCTCCTCAAGTTGTGTCTCGATCTTGGTCTGTGCCTCAGCGGTAAGGCGCGCTTGGAGCATCAACTGCTCCGCCTCCTCAAGACGTCGTTCAGTACGGCGCGTATCCCACTTCGCCTGTGCCTCGCTTGAGACTGCAAACGCACTGCGGACTTGTTCGTTCACCTCGACTTTCATCGGGTACAGCGTGTCACCGGGGAGCGTTTGTTCTGCGGCGATTGTGGTGCCGCCACCGATCAAAAGCACGATCAATAATGCAATGGGCATATATAAAATAACTTTTAAAAATAATTCTTTTTGGATGGGTCTCCACCATTGTTTCATGAAGACGGGCGACCACGCGTCTTCATACATATTATCATTATATTTTTGCAAAAACCAAGAAACGTAGCGTGTTATAGATGTGGAACTATTGACGCTACCGATCATATGTATTGTGATTCGTTCTAAATGAAGGGAAATATGCTATATTTTACATAAAAAACGATTTTCCGGGAATAATCTCCTTGTGTTATTGCCCAATACTGATAGGATGACAGTTCATACCTCACTTTGTCGAGAGGTTTTGTTTTACTAAAAACGTAAACCTTATAAAAATATGGATGAAATGAATAAGCCGGTTGACGGCGAAGTAGTTGCCGAGGAACAGGTAGTAGATGAGGCAACTGAGGTTGCTGAAGAAGTTGTTGAGGAATCAGCAGAAGAGTTAAACAGCGAAGAGAAGGCTGCTGAATAAAGCTACGACGTCTCTAAACAAAAAACTGGCACACATTGTGTGCCAGTTTTTTTGTTTGCGTATACGGGTGGATAAAATCATAAAATTCCCGTATACTCGTTTTGTTAATTAAGGAGAGTAGGGCACCCTTAGCCCCGCCTGCCGGCAGGCAGGTGTTTTGGTTAGCTAAGCAGATGCCACGATTTCAAGCGGCTCTACTGATTAAGAGAATACACTTGCACCCTTAGCTCAGCTGGTTAGAGCACTGCATTCACATTGCAGGGGTCGGAGGTTCGAGTCCTCCAGGGTGCACTACCGAATGAGCCACCGGAAGCCTGGGGCACATGGTAATATTTCGAAGGCCTGACCGTCCTATGAGTAAGAGAACAACAACAAACCATATCGAGCGTGATTTCCTTGCCGCGTATGATGCGCACGCTGATGCGCTTTTTCGTCACTGTTTATTTCGGTTGAGTGACCGCGAACGTGCAAAAGAGCTCACGCAAGAGACGTTTACACGCACGTGGGAGTACATGATCACGCATCCAGATGAAGCGGTAGAGAATATTCGTGCACTACTGTACCGTATTGCGCGCAACATGATCATTGACGAGTATCGGTCGCATAAGCGGTATAATCAGTCTTTAGACGCGCTTTCAGAAGATGAGGGGTTTGATCTGCCGGATGGTGATGCGCATGGGGCGATTGTACGCGGAGCCGAGATGAGCCGGTTATTTACGCTCATGGATGATCTACCAAACGCGGCCCGTGAAGTATTGGCGCTCCGGTATAGCGATGATATGGCAGTAAAAGAGATCGCCGAACTCTTGGGAGAGACTGAGAATGTGATCTCAGTGCGGATCCATCGCGGACTGGCCCAGCTCAAGAAGCGCATGGGACCACACACATAGTATGACGAACCAAGAACACATTTTTGATCAAATAAAAAACGAACGACTCACTGTCGTTGAGAAGCGCGCAATGCGGAATGCGCTCCTTTCGCATATTCGCGGAGGAGCAATCCACTCACCGTATTCGATTTGGGGCACGATCCATCGCCGTCGCATCGCACTTGCGGCAACAACCATCGGTGCGGTGCTTTTGGGCGGAACAGTTTCATACGCTGCCGAGAGCGCGCTTCCCGGCGACGTGCTCTATCCAGTGAAAATCTCACTCAACGAGCGCGCAAAGGTTGCGCTGGCACGTACAGAAGAAGCACAGGCGATCATTCAGACAAAACTTGCAGAAGAACGCCTGACTGAAGCCGAAAAGCTTGCGATCGCAGGCAAATTTTCAGAAGAGAAAAAGGCGCTCGTGGAAGAGAAATTGTCCCAACACCTTGATCAGGCGCAAGCGGTGATGGCGCATGTTCAACTTGAGAATGAAGAGCTCGCGTACGATCTTGAATCTGACCTCAGGTCTTCGATCGGTGCACATCGAAGCATTATCGCGGCGATCAAGAGCGGAGATCCTTCGGATGAGGCGCATGAACTTGATGGCGTTGATCAAAACCTTGCTTTGCGGTTCGCTTACGATGAGCAATCAGATTCAGACGAAGAGTCATTCGCGGTATCGGTCGCCATGGTGGATTCTCTACCGGAGACGGCATCAACGCTCATGAGCCACAAGATCGTTGAGGAACAACCAAGTGTCGACGTGTCCGGCACGGCGACCCTGCCTGTAGCACCCACCGAGGATTCTTCAGAGGTATTAAAAAAGGCGCAGGACAAGCGTACTAAAGCAGTTCAAAAGATCGAGGCATCTCGAACGACTATCGGGAAGAACGAGGCGGGTCTGGAACGACTCCTTGAAGCGGAGGCGCTGCTTGCGCGCGGCGATGAACGTGTTGCGTTGGGAGACTATGAGGGAGCGCGGGAGCTCTTCGAGCAGGCAGCACGTCGTGCCCAGGAAGGGAAGCGGGTGAGCGAACTTGAGCGCGAACTCAATATTAAGGTGAAGACAAAGACAGAACGATCATCTGCGGATGATGAAGACCAAGAGAGTAAAAACTTTTTTAATTTTGGAGAGGATCAAGGAGCTCAAGTGATCTCAACATCAAAGAACGAAGATGCTTCACTGGAGGCTCCTTCGAGCGAGACGAACGATGAGAACGATCCAAAAGATAGTGAAAACCCTTCAGATGACAATGACACAAAAGACCGCAACCGTGGACAGAAGCGCTAGGTGTGGATAGTCGCGGTTCACTTATCCCGCACGGGCACGTATAATGAAGCGAACGATAATCCGTTCGTTTTTCTTTTTTTAATTACCACACTTCACCGACCATGCCTATTTCACCAGAACACAGTACGTATGTCCGCACACAACTTGCGCGCGGCGTTTCCCCTGAGAGCATAAAAGATGTTCTTCGGGCAAAAGGATGGACCGAGGACTCTCTCGATACACTCTTCCTCGAAGCGTTCGCGCCCGGGGCGGGGAGCCATGAAACTGCCGCTCTGAGCGGTGCACCGATTGCCGCGGTACCTCTGGCAAGCCTGGGAGACCTTTTTACGCGTGCGTGGGGAATTTTAAAGAAACGTTTTTGGGTAATGTTGGGTGTCGGTGCGCTCGGACTCGTACCGCTCATGATCGTAGGTGCGGCGGTTTCGGCAGTTGTGGTCATGGGATTTTTTGGAGGTCTTACGAACATTGCAATCGCAAATCCGATGTTCCTAGGGTTTGGTGCACTTGCAATCCTGGCGGCGCTTGCTGCGCTCTGGATGGGTGTGGCGCTCTTGTTCGCGGTGCGAGACGATATTACCGGAAATACGGTTTTTGGTTCGTATGCGCTTGCGCGGAGCTATGTGTTCCCCATGCTCTGGATCGCACTCCTCTCGATCCTTGTGGTATGGGGCGGGATCATGCTCGTGGTCATTCCTGGAATTATTGCGGCGGTCTGGCTTTCGGTGTCGCGCTTCGTGCTTGTGGTTGAAGACGCACGCGGAATGAAAGCGCTTGCGAAGAGCAAAGCATATGTTTCCGGAAATTGGTGGGCGGTACTCCTTCGTCTCGGGGCGCTCGCGGCGGTCACGATCTCTATCTCGCTTGCAGTCAATATGATCCTGGGATTGATCTCGGGGGCCGATCCTTCCAGCAAGGACATGACCCCTCTCCAGAATATCGGAGACGTGGTGGTATCCATCGTGACGAGTTTCTATAGCGTGGCATACCTCTACGCACTCTACATTTCACTTCGCGATGCTCATCCTGAAGTACGCACAAAAACAGAACATTCGAATGGCGCGCTCACGTGGTTCATTCTGGTCCCTCTTGTGGGCGTGGCGATTGTTGCGGCACTTTTGTTTAATGGTACGATGCCGCAACTACCATTCACGTTTGGTGCGTAAAATACCTTTCAGATGACTTCATCGAGCTACTTGCGCAATTTTATTTTCGGCGTTGAAGACAGCCTTGTCTCGACGGTAGGGTTGGTGTCAGGGGTTGCTGTTGCCGGAGTCCCGAAGGACACCATCATCCTCACAGGGGTGATCCTCGTTTTTGTAGAGGCGTTCTCTATGGCAGTGGGAAGCATCCTCTCGGACAATTCAGTACGCGAATTCAAGACGAATCATGAGGTTCCACTTGATAAATCGTATGCGGGCGGCTTGGTGATGTTCGTCTCATACTTCATCACTGGATTTATTCCGCTCGCGCCATATCTTCTTGCTGACCGAGAACACGCACTAGGGTATTCGATCGGTGCATCGCTTTTGGCGCTCTTTGTTCTCGGTGCGACAGCCGCGCGCTTGTCGCGCATCAACATGCTGCGCAACGGGTTTGAGATGCTGTTTATCGGGGGGCTTGCTATCGCCATCGGTGTCATCGTGGGAAGCGTTGTCGGCGTTTAATCCCGTGTAGCTTCAAGGTGTTTGAGAACACCAGGAATCTTTTTGAAATCTTCAAGGAGCACGCCGCGCATGCCGCCATTGTAGAGTGCGGCGGCGGGGTGGTAGAGCGCGTAGAAATTGCGCGTATCGAGATCACCCATTTTTTTCTGTAGGATGGTGCCGTGCACGAGTGAAATTTTTTCCTCGGGGAAAAATCGTTCAAGCGCGTGCCTCCCTAAGAGCACGATGAGTGTTGGGTCAATGAGTGCGACCTGCTCCGCAAGCCATGGCGCACACGCGGCAACCTCTTCGGGGAGCGGATCGCGGTTGTCAGGTGGGCGATACTTAACGACATTCGTGATGTAGACATCCTCGCGCTTGAGATCAATCGTCGCGAGCATTTCATTTAAGAATTTTCCGGCAGCGCCAACAAACGGTCGCCCATCGATATCCTCAGATTTGCCCGGTGCTTCGCCGATGAAAAGAATCTGTGCATTTGCATTGCCGTCGCCGGGTACCGCCTGTGTCGCACTTTCTTTGAGCGTGCACGTGCAATCACGCACCCAACGCGCATTGATCTCGGCAAGTTGGAGAGCGTTGTTCATACGGAACAGTGTACCACTGGGGAGCATTTCCAAAAACGGCCTTGATTGTTCGATATGGTATACTTTTTCACATGAATACACTCGAGATCAAAAACCTCACCAAGCGCTATGGCGATACAGTTGCCGTGGATGACCTTTCGCTTTCGGTAAAGAAAGGCGAGTTCTTTGGATTTTTGGGAAAGAACGGTGCCGGCAAGAGCACGACCATCCACGCCATCACGGGTATCGCACGTTTTAGCGAAGGCACGATCACTGTATCTGGCGTTGATGTGGTGAAGGATTATCGTTTGGCGCGTACGAAGGTTGGCCTTTCTCCGCAGGAGTTCAACGTAGATATGTTTAAGACGCCACGAGAAATTCTTTACTTTATGGGTGGTTACTATGGCATGTCACGTGCGGAGCGCCTGGTGCGGGTTGATGAGTTGCTTGAGCAGTTTGGCCTTACCGAGTATGCAGAAAAGGAATTCCGAACACTCTCAGGCGGATACAAGCGTCGCGTGATGCTTGCACGAGCGCTCGTGCATGACCCTGATCTCTTGATCCTCGATGAGCCGACTGCGGGTGTTGATGTTGAGTTGCGCCATGAGCTTTGGAAATATCTCGAGGACTTGAATAAAAAAGGAAAGACCATTGTGCTCACCTCGCATTATCTCGAAGAAGTGGAACTTCTCTGTAGTCGTATTGCCATCATCAACAAAGGAAAGTTGGTTGCGCTTGGAGACAAGAGTGAATTTACCAGTGGTGGACGTAAGCTTGAGCACACCTATTTGGAACTTACTAAGGAACCAAAAGCTGTTTAATTATGAAAAAATCTATCGGCATAAATTGGATTGGGTTGGGCACACTGGTGTATCAAGAGATACAGCGGTTTGTGCGCGTTTCAGTGCAGACGCTCGTAACCCCATGGATCAGTGCGCTTTTGTATGTGGCGGTTTTTGGTGCGATCGTGGGACAAGGAATCGCAGACGTGAAAGGCGTACGCTATATTGATTTCGTACTTCCTGGCATTCTTACGATGAGCGTGATCGGGGCGGCATTCGCGCACTCATCCTCATCACTTTATATTCAACGGTTTATTCGACACATCGAAGAATTGTTGGTGGCACCGCTCTCACACACCGAAATGATCCTCGGATACGTCATTGGTGCCGTTGCGCGGGGTGTGGTGGTTGGGCTCGGAGTCCTTGGAATTGCCGTATTTTTTGGAGCGGCACATCTAAGCGACCTCTTTATATTTTTGTTGTACATGATCGCCATATCGGCAGTGTTTGGTCTCGTGGGCGTTCTGGTGGGGCTTTGGGCGAATTCGTTTGAACAGTTAAGCGCACTCAACACGTTTGTCATTATGCCACTGTCGTTTTTGGGGGGAGTGTTCAACTCGGTCGATATGCTTCCGGAAAGTTTTCAGACAATCGCGCAATGGAATCCATTTTTTTATTTTGTTGACGGCGTCCGATACTCAATGATTGGAATCTCCGAGGGGAGCATGATGCTGGGCGGGATAATGACGGCTGCGCTCATCGCAGTTCTTTGGGTCGGCACGTTCGTACTTTTTGAGCGTGGGTGGCATTTGCGTGCGTAGTACTAACGTACCTAACGTATGATTCGAAATAGTATCGGTCTGGCCGTTCTTATATTCGTCATCTATGCGGCGTTCACGATGCCGCTTTGTGTTGGTGTGCCTTGCGTTGAGACGGCACGCGATACAATCGCCCGTTGGCAAGACAAAGAAGACCCAGGGGCACCAATAGTACCGGAGAGCGAAGAGAACACCTCCGGTACAATGACACCGCCGGCGATCTCTTCACCGGCTACGCAGAATGGCCCCGCCGTCGCTGTTCCCGGCGCAACGCAGGCAAAAGGAAATACGCCGGGAGGACTCACGGTTTTCAAGAATCTTGTTTCCCGAGAGAGCATCCTTACTGCCACGGGCATTATTGGATCAACAAACGTCGAGCGGGCGAAGGAAGGTCTCGCACCGCTTCAGGAAAATGTGGCGCTGCGTGTAGCGGCGAGCGCAAAGGTTGATGATATGTTCGCACGGCAGTATTTTGCCCACGAATCGCCCACCGGCGCCGGACCAAGCGACCTTGCTGACCGCGCGGGGTACGCGTACATTACCGTGGGAGAAAACTTGGCACTGGGTAATTTTGAGAATGACCAGGTCGTGGTGACGGCGTGGATGAATAGTCCCGGACATCGCGCCAATATCATGAAACAAGGATTTCAAGAGATCGGCGTATCTGCGAAAAAAGGAATGTACGAAGGGCGTGAGGTTTGGATCGCGGTGCAAGAGTTTGGGACGCCGCGATCCTCGTGCCCCTCCATTAATGAGAATCTCGGATCGCTTATTGACGTAAGCAATCGACAACTAGAAACAGCCGAGAGAGATCTTTTGGTGCGCAAGCAAGAGATCGAGGCGCTTTCTCCGCGCGACCCCACGTACGAACAAAAAGTAAACGAGTACAATGCGGTTGTTGCTGATTACAACGCATTGATCAAGAAAACGCGGGAGCTTATAGAAAAATATAATGCAGAGGTGCGGGCGTTTAATGCGTGCTTGGCGCAGTACTCATAGCTTTTGAAAAATGAAAGATTGGGTTGACAATTTATACATATGCTGTAGTATTTTGCGCTAGGTTTCTGCGTTGTGCGGGACCATCAAAAACACCCCCATACTGGGGGAGGAGAGGATGGAAAGATGAACATTCACAAGAAGTTAGGCACAGCACTGATTGCCGTGTCCATGGTGATGCTCGGCGCCTCGGTTTCGGCGAACGCTGCTGAAGTGTTCAAACCGTTTACCTTCACCTATAACGCCGAGGGCGATATGGCTCAGGCCGTCGCCGAAGCGAAAGCCAAGGTGACTGCCGCAGGCTTCGAGGTGGTGGGCGAATATGCTCCTTATGCCGGCGCGACGATCATTGCGGTCACGAGCGGTGACCTCAAAAAAGCTGCAGCAAGCACTGAGTTTGGTGGATATGCCGCCGCTCAGCGCGTTACGGTGACGGAGGTCGGTGGTAAGATGCAGGTCTCCTACACCAACCCTGCGTACTACGGAGCGGCGTATCGAATCGACGGGGCCGAAGGAAAGGCCAGCTTGGTGGCGGCGCAAAACGCGCTCAGTCAAGCGCTCGGTGCTGGGCAGATGTTCGGTACCGGCGACAAGCAATTGACCGAGGCTGATCTGCAGAAGTATCACTACATGATCGGCATGGAATACTTCGACGATCCGAGCGATCTGATGGAGTACGACAGCCAGAAAGAAGCAATCGCGGCAGTTGAGGCAGGGCTTGCCTCCGGTAAAGGCGGTGCGACGAAAGTCTACCGCATCGACATCCCGGGCAAGGAAGAGACCGTGTTTGGTGTTGCGTTGACCGATGCCGGTTGTAGCGGTGACGAGTACATCATGAGTCGTATCGACAAGGATGACTTGCGTTCCACCGGCCATCTGCCCTATGAGATCCTGGTCTCTGACGGCAATGTATACGCACTCTATGCGCGTTTCCGCATTGCCATCAGTTGGCCGCATCTACCGATGATCCAAAACGCCACCGGTGCCACATTCTTCAATATCATGTGCGCACCGAACGCGATCGAAGAAGCACTGATCCAAGCCGCTGGCGGCGAGGTCTGATGCCGTAGCTGTACCCATCCCGGACTCGCAAGAGCCCGGGATTTTTTTTGTTGCATTTTTCACAATGGTTTCGTATTGTAGAGAAAGGCAGTACCCGTATAACAGTCGATCAAAACAGGAGGGTATTTATGAATACGTTGCGTGTTGCGATAGTCAGTATGCTCTTGGTAATGGCAGGGAGTGGTAGAGTGGACGGCAGCAGTATTCGAGGATGTATTCATTTGAACAATCGTCCTGAGGTCTATGCACTATCGATCGGATACATGTCGTTCATTTTTATCGACAATGCATTAACGAAAGATGAGCGCAGTGAGATGCGCAGCACATTCATGAGCGAAGGGGTTTTTTCGGGAATCTCGCCGTTCATTGTACGACAAGTACTTGTGATTGAAGATCGTACTAAGCCGACACACTCATGGCACTGGGGAGATGGATACTCAATGTGGGTACAAGAGGAATTTGTCTGTACGTTTGACAAGCCCTTGGTTTACGACCTCTTATCGCAGAAGTATCGCGACCCGGTTTTCTAAATGAAGGTTTCTTTCAACGAGGGCATCTGCCCTCGTTTTCTTTGTTGAAGTTCACAGAAAAGAGGAGTATACTCGAAATTGTTTTTACACTGCATGATAGTGAATGTATAGCGTCAAGTTACGGCACAATACATGTCCCGCGTGCAAGGGCCGAAAAGGCCTTTTTTAATTAACCACCTTGACCGCACCCAATCATGTCTTCGTCAGCGACCATCTCCCACCAATCATTTTCAGGGCGTATCAAGCGTAAGATCTCCTGGAATAAGCTTAAAGTAAAGATCTTCCCGTTTCTCTCATGGCTCCCGAAGGTCAATCGGGAGACGATGCGTGCCGATCTTGTTGCGGGACTTACCGGAGCTGCCGTCGTGCTTCCACAGGGTGTTGCGTTTGCTACGATTGCCGGTCTCCCTCCTGCCTATGGCCTCTATGCCGCAATGGTGCCTGCCGTTGTTGCTGCGCTCTGGGGTTCCTCAAAACATCTGGTTTCAGGCCCCACCACAGCAATTTCGATCGTGGTCTTCTCGGCACTCAGTCCTCTTGCTGAGCCGGGCAGTGCTGAATTTGTAACCCTCGCACTCACGCTCACATTTCTTGCCGGAGTATTCCAACTTATTATGGGATTTGCAAAGATGGGAACACTGGTGAATTTTATTTCACATACCGTGGTGATCGGGTTTACCGCTGGCGCAGCGATTCTCATTGCTTCAAGTCAGATCAAGCATTTTTTTGGCGTCGATATTTCTCGAGGGGCATCATTTTATGAGACGATGCACGAATTTTTGCTGCATCTTGGATCGATCGATTGGAGTGTTGCAAGTGTTGGGTTCATAACGTTAGCCGCTGGTATCGTGTCGCGGCGTATTGTACCCAAATTCCCCTATATGATCAGTGCGATGATCGCTGGAGGTGTCGTGGCATTCGGCATCAACACAGTGAGCGCAGATGCGGTAAAAACAGTAGGTGTTCTTGCGGCGGGGCTTCCGCCGCTTTCAGCCCCAGATCTTTCTCCCGCAACGATCAAGGTGATCGCGGGAAGCGCATTCGCGATCGCGATCCTGGCGCTTACCGAGGCGGTTTCGATCGGGCGTGCGGTCGCGGTGCGTTCCGGGCAGCGGATCGATGGCAACCAGGAGTTCATTGGGCAAGGCCTCTCAAATCTTGCGGGAAGCTTTTTTTCCGGATATGCATCGAGTGGTTCGTTCAATCGAAGCGGGCTCAACTATGAAGCGGGCGCGAAAACCCCGCTTGCGGCCGTGTCTGCCGCCGTGTTCTTGGTCCTGATTCTGCTCGCGGTCGCGCCCCTTGCGGCCTACTTGCCCATTCCTGCGATGGCCGCCATTCTTTTTTTGGTGGCGTGGGGCCTTATCGACTTCAAGCACGTTCGCTCGATCCTGCGTACCAGTAAGTCAGAGAGTGCCATTCTGGCGACTACCTTTTTTGCGACGCTTTTCGTTGAGCTTGAGTTTGCGATCTATATTGGCATTCTCATGTCGCTCATGTTCTATCTGCGCCGTACGGCATGTCCTGCGATCCACTCTCTTGTGCCTGATGAAGCCGATCCGAAGCGTCGCCTTGTTCCCAATCATGGCAACACGCGTGAATGTTCACGCTTGAAGGTCGTCGGTATTAACGGTCCAGTATTTTTTGGCGCGATCAACCACGTTGAAGGTGCGCTTCGCGGGTTCTCTGATCGCCACCCCGAACAGAATCATATTCTGGTCAATGCTAAAGGAATTAGTTTTGTTGATATTGCCGCGGCAGAAATGCTGGTGAATGAGGCAAGGCGGTTACGCGCGCTTGGTGGAGGTTTGTATTTTTACGGCTTGAACCACGAGGTATCCGAGCTTTTGAATGTAGGCGGATATGCCGAAGATATCGGCGAGGAAAACTTTTTTGCCTCGAAGGCGGACGCGATCGCGGTTATCCACAAAAAGCTCGGCACTTCCCCTGTTTGTTCAAAAGGAGGGAAGCCCGTTTTCATTGAGTGCCAATTGGCGTAGTGTTTGAGGGTGTTCTGGATCGGCGCGCGTTGATCAGTTTGGCTGTCTAGGTGTGCTACAATTTGCGCATATCTATGGCAACCCTTATTTTCGATATCGAAACGATCGGCGAGGATTTCGATGCGCTCGATGGCATGACACAGGAATCGCTGACCCATTGGCTCAAAAAAGAGGCGGGGAGTGATGCAGAGTATCAGATGGCACTCACTGAGTTTAAGACACGACTTGGATTTTCCCCGCTCACCGGGCAGATTGCGGCAATCGGCGTGCTCGATTATGACCGCGAAAAGACCGTGGTGTACTTTCAGGCACCAGGGGAGCGTATGGGGGACCGTGAGGAGGGTGATGTGATCTACAAGCAGATGACTGAAGAAGAAATGCTTATCCACTTCTGGGAGGGCGTGAAGCACTACCAGGAATTTGTGAGTTTCAATGGTCGCGCATTTGATGTACCGTTCCTTATGGTGCGTTCCGCGGTGCATCGGATCAAACCGACGAAAAATCTCCTCACGAATCGCTACCTCACCAGCCAGCGCGCGGGTGCTCGTCACATCGACCTGTTGGATCAGCTCTCGTTTTATGGTGCAGTCCGTCGAAAAGGGAATCTACACCTTTGGTGTCGTGCGTTTGGGATCGAAAGTCCCAAAGGTCAAGGAGTGACCGGGGACGATGTGGGCCGGCTTTTCGCCGAGAAAAAATTTCTGGATATCGCGCGGTACAATGCCGGTGATCTTCGTGCTACACATGATCTGTATGAATATTGGCGTGATTATATTAATATCTAAAATATGAACCGACCGTCCATTACGGGAGATGCATGGCTCAATAGCCCAGAGATTACCGAAGAGACTCTTTCGGGGAAAGTGGTGTTGGTAGATTTTTGGACCTATTCCTGCGTAAACTGTCTTCGCACGATTCCCCATCTGCAAAAGCTTTGGGAGCGGTATAAAGACAAAGGGCTCATTATTATCGGCGTCCACACTCCGGAATTCGCCTTTGAGAAAGACCCTGACAATGTGGCGCTCGCCATTGAGAGGTTGGGCGTGGCATGGCCAGTCGTTCTCGATAATGACCGGACAAACTGGGAAGCATTTGCTAATCGTTATTGGCCGGCAAAATATCTTACGGACACCAAGGGGAATATTATCTATACACATTTCGGAGAGGGCGCGTACGAAGAGACTGAGGCGGCCATTGTTGCGGCGCTGGGGATCGCAGGGAAAGAGGGGGCAGACACGCAAGAAGAAATCGCTCCGCACGAACACGGTGCGGTATGCTTTCCGGCGACACCAGAACTCTATTGCGGATACTATCGTGGCGATATTGTAAACGAATTGCATTATGCTGAGGACCAAGAAGATGACTACGCGTTTGAGGGAGAACTTCCTGAGGATCGCATGGCACTGCGTGGGAAATTTTTTGCCGCCGCCGAATATGTTGAGGCACGGGGAGACGATGCTGAGATCCTCCTCCGATTTAAGGGTACGGAAGTGAATCTAGTACTGTGCCCTTCGTCTGATGAAGAGACAAGCGTCTATGTCACGCTCGACGGAGATGAGCTCCCTCGCGATACTCGCGGTGCCGATGTGGACGAGGATGGGCTTGTGCAGATCCGTGAGTGCAAAATGTACCGGCTCTTCAAGAGCGATATTCAGCATGACGCCCTGCTTTCGGTCAAGGTGATGAATGGCGCTCCACGCGCCTACGCCTTCACTTTTTCGGGATGTACGGAGTAGTGGTAGACTGTATCTATGTCCTCATTCTATAAACCGCACCGTAATCCAAAGTGGAACTATGGCGGGCCAAACTGGCGTTTATCACGTTCGAAGATCGACCTCTTTGTGGAGTGTCCGCGTTGTTTCTATATCGACAATCGGCTCGGTACCGCACGTCCACCGGGGTTCCCGTTCAATTTGAATAGCGCCGTTGACCACTTGCTCAAAAAAGAGTTTGATACACATCGCGCAGGAAAGACTACACATCCACTGATGAAGCAGTACGGAGTTGATGCGGTGCCGTTTCAGCACGAGAGCATGGATGTGTGGCGTGAGAATTTTAAAGGAGTTGAACATCATCACAAGGCAACCGGCTTTACCGTATCTGGCGCGGTCGATGATATCTGGGTACGTCCGGATGGTGAGCTCATTATTGTTGATTACAAATCAACCAGCAAAGACGAGGAGATCACCGCGCTTGATCAAGATTGGCACGATGGCTACAAGCGTCAAATGGAGGTGTATCAGTGGCTGTTCCGCACACAAGGATTTAAAGTTTCAAATATGGGGTACTTTGTGTATGCGAATGCAAGTAAAGACCGCAAAGCATTCGACGGCAAGCTTGAGTTTGATGTTACGCTCGTGCCCTACGAAGGAAATGATTCATGGATCGAAGGGGTATTGAAAAAGATAAAAGGCTGTCTCGATTCAAGCGAGATTCCCGAGGTGGGTGCAGAGTGTGACCACTGCGCGTACCGCAAAGCGGCGCGTGATGTCCAGCAGGAACATCGAAAGAAACTCCTATAGTATCCCTCTTGCACCTGCACGCTTTGGGGTGTAGGGTGGTGGAAGAAAGACACATTGAGGAGGTGCCCATGACTCACCAACGACCATTAGTGTTACTTGCGGTCCTAGCGATATTGGTATCCCTGTGGTACCCAAAATATCTTGAGCGGATGAGCGACAACTTTGATCAATTCATGACGGCTAGCATGGTTGCGGCGAACGCATACGACACCACTGACGTGCAAGGATGGAATGAGCTCTATCAAAATGCCACCAATGATAAAGCTCGCGCTATTATTAAAAAACTGGTGATCGAACAAGCGCTCATGGAAGCGATCCAGAAAGGGCGCGCCGCGGAGGATGTCCGCATAAAGGAGCTTGAAGAAGTTCTGGAGCAAAGCCAAGCCAGGTAATAAGGCCAGGTGATTTGAACAGCCGCGCATACACGCGGCTGTTTTTTACAAAATGCCAATTTGTGATATGCTCTTGGTGCTCGAATGTTCAAGTTTTTCGTTGAGACGGGCTGTAGTATAGTGGTAGTACGCGTCCATGGGGTGGATGTAGTCCGAGTTCGATTCTCGGCAGCCCGAAAGGAGAAACACGCACACTTATCTTGTCAGAGAAATATCGGGCCGTAGTATACCGGTAGTACATACGCTTCGGGTGCGTAGAGACCGGGTTCGATTCCCGGCGGCCCGACAAGTTATTCTCTGGCGAGATAAGTGTGGGTGGTGAGTATGCGCAGTGTTCAATATCAATAATTAACCCAAGTATGTTCAAAGAATTTCTCATTAAAAAAATGATCAAAGCGAAGGTGCCCGGTGTTTCCGATGAGCAGATCGATCAAGTGATCGCGCTCGTGCAAAAGAACCCGGCGCTTTTTCAGCAGGTTGCGAAGGAAGTTGAGGCAAAGGTAAAAGGAGGTATGGGTCAGGAGCAGGCGATGCGCGATGTGATGCAGGCGCACCAGGAGGAGATCCGCGCACTGATGAAGTAGGATGCACGCTGTCTTTACGGCGGCATTGAGATCAATATGCGTATTTACCCTAACACTGTGCGTACTGCAGTTGCAGGGACGATCCTAGCGATCGTGGTTTTTGGTGCGAGTACGGTGGTAGCGCCTACGGGCATATGGTCAATAAAACGGAGCGAGACGGATGCTGTACCCTCGCGCGATGCGGAACTTTTCTTTGTGGGCGATATCATGCTTTCGCGCGCTGTCGGGAAGGGTATGGAGCGCGAGAAAGATTACGCATACCCATTTCGTCTTGTGCGTGACGAGCTCGTGTCTGCAGATATTCTCTTCGGTAACCTCGAAAGCCCCATTTCGAACCAAGGAAGCAACGTGGGGAGCATCTATTCGTTCCGTGCCGATCCTCGCTCGGTTGAAGGGCTCATATTTGCCGGTTTTGACGTGCTGTCGTTTGCGAACAATCATGTGGGGGATTATGGCCCGGTTGCGCTCTTGGATACGCTTGATCATTTGAGTCGTGCAGGGTTACAGACTGTCGGCGCGGGGAGAACTCAATACGATGCACACACGCCACACATCGTCGAGGTGAATGGTTTACATATTGCGTTTCTTGCATACACCAACATTGCGCCTGCGTATTACCTTGAACTTGATGCAGAGCCAGCCGTGGCCAACATCGTGATTGATGAGATCGCACAGGATATCGCGCAGTCAAAAAATGTGTATAATGCGGACTTGGTCGTGGTGTCGTACCATTGGGGCGAGGAGTATCAAACACATCGAAACGAATGGCAGGCGGACATTGCGCACCAAACAGTTGATGCGGGCGCACTCTTGGTGATTGGGCACCATCCGCATGTGGTGCAAGAGGTCGAAATGTATAACGGAGGTGTCATCGCATACAGTCTGGGAAATTTCGTGTTTGATCAAAATTTTTCACCAGATACGCAGAAGGGCCTTGCCTTGCGCGTGAATGTGCGTGAAGGCAAGATCGAAGATGCAGAAGAGTTGTCCGTTGCATTCACGAGCACCTACCAGCCGTATTTCAAAACAGCTACATCCACTAACTACTAATTTACGAATTAACTTTATGGCACTTGCGATGGGAATTGTGGGACTACCGAACGTCGGAAAATCGACGCTCTTTAACGCGCTTACCGAAAAGACAGTGCCGGCAGAAAATTATCCGTTCTGTACGATTGACCCTTCAGTCGGCGTAGTCGCGGTGCCCGATGAGCGTCTCTGGAAACTTTCAGAATTTTCACATTCAAAAAAGACGGTTCCCGCCGCGATGGAATTTGTTGATATTGCAGGATTGGTGCAAGGTGCCGCCGAAGGGCAGGGCTTGGGCAATCAGTTTTTAGCGCACATTCGCGAAGTGGATGCTATTGCAGAGGTGGTGCGAATTTTCGAAGACGACAACGTGATTCACGTTGCGGGCAAAGTGGACCCTGTGCATGACATCGAGGTGATCAATATGGAGCTCGCATTGGCAGACCTCCAGACGGTGACAAAACGTCTCGGCAATGTCGAGCGTGACGCAAAACGAGGAGACAAAGGTGCGGTGTTTGAAAAGAGTGCGCTTGAGCCGATCATGAAAGCGCTCGAGGCAGGAGAACTTGCGAGCACGGTAGCGCTTGGTGAAAAAGAAGATGAGGTGGTGAAGAGTATACACCTCCTTACGCGCAAACCGATTCTCTATGTACTCAATAAAAAATCAGGAGGGAAGAATCTTGATGAGATGAATGATCCGCGATATGGAGCACTCCTTGATTATATCAAGGCACGCAATGCGGCATATGTGGTGGTTGATGCAAAGAGTGAAGGAGAACTCACGGGGCTTTCTGCGGAGGAAAAAGAGATGTTTCGTGCGGACGCAGGTGCGACAGGTGGCGTTGATGCGCTCATTCGTGCGGGGTACGAAACACTTGGCCTGATGTCATATTTTACAACAGGAGAAGATGAAACGCGCGGATGGACGGTTCAGATCGGCTCGACAGCGCCAATTGCCGGCATGGCGATCCATACGGATTTTCGCGAGAAATTCATTCGCGCAGAGGTAGTATATTGGAAGGATTTACTCGATGCCGGTTCGTACGCCAAGGCGCGTGAGAAGGGGCTTGTGCGCACAGAAGGGAAGGAATATGTCGTCAAAGATGGAGACGTGATTGAGTTCAAGATCTAATGGAAGAAGGGGAGGACCCTTGACGTCAATCGTAGGAGTACTATGCTTAAAGAGGACTTAGGTTGGGCACGATAGTCAGACCATCAAAAGGGAGGTGCGCCATGAACTCAAGTGTCGATATTTCCAGCAGTGCAATGGAATACCAGCGTTTGATCAGGGTCTCCAGCAGATCATCCCAGAAAAGCTTGGAGCTGAAGATCTATTGCGTCTCATCGCTCTTTTTCAGACTGCGCGCGACAAGGTGATTTTTCGACACCGTATTCCCTCTGATTTGCCATCGGGCGAAGATGCGGTGAATATGTTCGACAAAGAAGTTCGGCGCTGTGACGGTGCGCTCACCTCTTTGATGCGAGAGATGTCGAGAAGTGAGCTCTTGCTTTTGGAGAGCACTACCTGCGCGTCCCTCTACGAGAATTGATCCGGTGTGCTCATCCCCCTGTGTATAGCCGCGCAGGGGGATACTCTTTCATGCATTTATTAGCGACGTAGAGCGAGTAAAATGAGAAAGTATTCTTTCTCATTTTCAAGCCGAGGAGCTAACGCAGGTCTCCCCGTAGCCTGCATCATCCAAGTAGCCCAATAATTATTTGTATATGGAAACAACCACACGAACGACGCCGAAGGATTTTTTCCTTCATATTGGTGCCATTGCCGCGCTGTATTTTATTGTTATTAATTTGGTGCAGCTTGTTTTTCAGACCATCGATGCAGCGTTTCCTGTTACACCAGAATCGGCGGGAGCGATTCCTAATATTAGTTTTCCAATCGCTGCGCTCATTATTGGATTCCCGCTCTATCTCTTACTGATGCGCCTTATTGCAAGCGTTGAGACGGTTGATCCGGCAAAGCGAGATCTTTCGGTGCGTCGTTGGCTTTCCTATCTCACGTTGTTCATTGCAGGGGTTTCGATTGCTGTCGACCTCATTTTGCTTTTGAATCGGTTTCTTGCGGGCGAAGAGATCACGACAGGGTTTGTACTCAAAGTTCTCGCCGCACTCGTTATCGCCGGAATTATTTTTGGCTACTATCTTTCCGATCTTCGGTATCACGGAATTCGCTCGATCAAAGGATACTTCGCTCTTGCTGGAGGCATAGCGATTATTGCAGCGATCGTGTTTGGGTTTACAGTATTTGGAACGCCAGCAACACAGCGAGCATTGCGGTTTGATGTTGAGCGTGTGGGTGACCTACAGTCGATCCAATACTCGGCAGTGGAGTATTGGCGGACCAAGGGAGCGGTTCCCGCAACATTGGATGCCCTGAAGGATCCAGTAGTAGGGGTTGTCATCGCTACTGATCCAAAGACTCAAGAAGCGTATGAATACGAGATGATCTCGCCACTCTCATTCCGCTTGTGCGCAACGTTCGAACGGGCGTCAAAAGCAAGCGCGACGTCAATCGCAGAAAAAATGTATTATCCGTACGACAGTGTATTCACCCAGGAGGAATATTGGGACCACGAAGCAGGGCGCACATGCTTTGAGCGCACTATTGACCCAGCGCGTTATCCGAAGACCGTTGAATCTGTATCGCTCCGGTAAAAAAAGAACGCCCCGCAGTTGCGGGGCGTTGTGGTTTCGGGGTAATTAGGCAGGATATCTTTCGCAGGAACATGCTATCGAGCGGTTGATGCAGACCTGGCCCGTCGCGCAGGTTTTGTGAGCCAGCCGTCGACTGTTCGTTGGCAGAGTGTGCCAGTATTGTGCCGCGCGATGAATGAATCCTTGGTGTCGCCGTTGCCGAATTTGATCCGAGACTCTTCTTCGTCGGTGAAAACGCCATGGGCAAGTGCGTAAGCGAGTGCCGCTAGAAACGTTTCATCTCCTCCGTTTGGCAAATTCCAATTTAGATGACATAGCTCACCACCGAGGCGACGGTGTACTTCGTAGGAGAATCGGCCAACTCTTTTCCATTGTTCGCCTGCAGCCTCGCGCAGATCTTTTATGGTGATGATCCCAATTTTTACCAATGCGTCGATCGCGGTACGTTCTGCGTCGTCTGGTGTGAGCCAAATTTGCAATAGGTGGCCGCCTCTTTTGATTTCTTTTAGCACTGCATTGCGAATACAATCTTGTATCGACATGGCGTGTCTCCTTAAAAAATGGGGAGGGGGTGAGAAGGTGCAACTGCCGCAACCGTACCACATTTTTTTGTGTTTGCCTATACATAAAATTTTCGGTAGTATGAACCAATACTAATCTTACGCATGAAACCCTACGACCATAAAAAGATAGAACAGAAATGGCAAAAAAAGTGGAACAGCTCACGTGCTCATGTGACGGGTGAGAACCACAAGAAGCCGAAGTACTACGTGCTCGACATGTTTCCGTATCCTTCAGGGGAGGGGCTTCATGTGGGACACCCGAAGGGGTATATCGCGAGCGACATCTACGCGCGTTATAAGCGGATGCAAGGGTATAACGTACTCCACCCGATGGGGTGGGACGCATTCGGGCTCCCGGCAGAGAACTTTGCGATCACGCACAAAGTGCATCCGCGCAAAGCGGTTGAGAAGAACGTAAAACGTTTCAAGGAGCAACTTTCACTCATTGGGTTTAATTACGATTGGGCGCGCGAGGTCAACACGACCGATCCGGCATTTTATAAATGGACGCAATGGATTTTCCTTAAGATGTACGAGAAAGGGCTTGCGTACGAATCCTACGAGCCGATCAACTGGTGCCCGTCATGCCAGACCGGTCTTGCCAACGAAGATCTTGAGGACGGTAAGTGTGAGCGATGTGGTTCGGAGATCGAACGCAAGCCGATGCGGCAGTGGGTGCTTAAGATCACGAAGTACGCTGATAAACTGCTCAAGGGTCTCGACAAGCTTGATTGGCCGGAGTCGATCAAGGATTCGCAGCGCAACTGGATCGGACGGTCGGAGGGAGTAGAGTTTTCTATTCCTATTGCCGACACAGAAGAAGACATCAAGGTCTTTACGACCCGTATTGATACGGTGTTCGGCATGTCGTATGTGGTGCTTGCGCCGGAGCACGAGCTTATTTCAAAACTTAAAGCTAAGATCTTAAATAGCAAAGAGGTGGAAGCATACGTGACGCAGGCAAACAAAAAGTCTGATTTGGAGCGCACCGAACTCGCCAAAGAAAAAACAGGCGTACGGCTCGAAGGTGTCGAGGCAGTGAATCCGTTCAACGGCAAAAAGGTGCCGATCTTTGTCGCTGATTACGTTCTTGGGGGGTATGGCACGGGCGCGGTGATGGCAGTGCCCGCGCATGACGAGCGTGATTTTTCCTTTGCGAAAAAGTACGGATTGCCCGTCCTTTGGGTCGTAGATCCACAGACGGGTACCCCGCAGGATGGTTCCGAGCATAAACAAAAGATTGTTGCGCTTGTTGAAGATGGTGATCGCATCCTCACTATCAATTGGGGGCCGGCGTTGGGTGGGCGCTTGTTGGTTGGTGGTACGGTAGAAAAAGGTGAAGACGCGGTCAAAACAGCACTCCGCGAGATTAAGGAGGAAACAGGATATTTTGATCTCGAGCTCATCGAGAAGGGTGATGAAACAGTGCACCATGAGTATTTTGCGCACTCAAAAAACAAGGCATTTATAGCACATACCTCCATTCTCCACTTTAAGCTCAAAAGTTCACGCCGTACGGATCAAAAACTTGAGGATAACGAGAGAGGAAAATTTTCAGCAGAATGGGTAGCCAAAGAACAAGCAGAACGCGAGATCACCGATCCTCTCCATCGGTATGTATTCAATAAATTTATGACGGGGAAATGTCATGCTGATGATGGTGTGCTTGCGGACTCCGGTGAATTTACTGGGCTCGACTCAAAGATCGCACGCGAAAAGATGGCAGTGTGGCTTACGAAAGAGAAGTTGGGTAAGAAAAAGGTGAATTACAAACTGCGTGACTGGGTGTTCTCGCGCCAGCGTTACTGGGGTGAGCCGATCCCGCTTATTCACTGCGCGAAGTGCGGTACGGTTCCTGTGCCCGAAAAAGATCTTCCCGTGAAGCTTCCTCTAGTAAAGTCATACGCACCTACGGGTACGGGTGAGTCGCCGCTTGCGGACATCAAGTCGTGGGTCAATGTAAAGTGTTCGAAATGTAAGGGCCCTGCAAAAAGAGAGACAAACACGATGCCACAGTGGGCAGGTTCATCGTGGTATTACTTGCGCTATATCGACCCCAAAAACAAACGCGCATTGGTCGATAAGAAAAAAGAGAAGTATTGGTCACCTGTGGATTTATATGTGGGTGGTGCGGAACATGCTACACGGCACTTGATCTATGCACGCTTCTGGCACAAAGTACTCCACGACCTCAGTGTCGTAAGTTATCCAGAACCATTCACGCGACTTCAGCACGTAGGTCTTATTATGGCGGAGGACGGACGCAAAATGAGCAAGCGCTACGGCAACGTAGTGAATCCGGATGACGTCGTAAAGACGTATGGCGCTGACACGCTCCGTCTGTATGAAATGTTTTTGGGACCATTTGACCAGTCGGCAACGTGGAGCACGCAGAGCATTATTGGTCCGCGGCGCTTTGTGGAGCGCGTGTGGGCGCTTGGGGCACGGGTTGATCCCAAGGCGCCGGTACGTTCTGAGGCGGAGACGCTTCTTCACCGTACGGTCAAAAAAGTGGGGGAGGATATTGAGTCGTTCGGTTTCAACACGGCGATCTCGGCGCTCATGATCCTTACCAATGAACTTGAAAAGGATGAGCGCGTGCCCAAAGCGCATTTTGAGACACTGGTGAGGCTCCTTGCTCCATTTGCGCCGCATGTCGCTGAGGAACTTTGGGCAGGGTTGGGGAACAAGGGTTCAGTGCACACTGCTGTCTGGGCGACGTATGACAAAAAGAAGCTAGTGGCCCGCGAGGCAACCCTTGCGGTCCAGGTGAATGGCAAGGTTCGTGGGGTGCTTACGGTGTCGGTCAAGATGGTGGAAAAGGATGTCACAGAAGCCGCACTCAAGCTTCCGGGCATTGCCCCGTGGCTTGCTTCGGGGCAGATCAAGCGAATTATTTACGTTCCAGGAAAGATCGTAAATATCGTAATTACACCAAATGCTTGACGTATTGTAAAAAAAGTGCTAAAAATATAAGATAATCGTTTAATCGCAAGGGAATAGCTTAATTATCTGGGTATGGCGGTCATCTCTTTTAATCCGAAACAAGTCAATAAACGTCTCCTCGCAGTCCTCTCAGACCGCGCGCGGGATATAGTCGTGAGCCGATTCGGTCTCGGGACTGATACTGAGCGCAAGACGCTTGAAGCGATCGGCGCGAAGTACAAGATTACGCGCGAGCGCGTTCGCCAGATCGAGAATTATGCCCTCGCTACCATCAAGAAGTCTGATGTGTATCAGAAAGAAGAGGGGACCATGAAGGAGTTGCGCGAGATCGTGGTCTCTCTGGGCGGTATTGTGTGCGAGGAGGATCTGCTCAATCATATCTCTTCGAATGAAGGTGTTCAAAATCACATCAATTTTCTCTTGGTGCTCGGAGATTTTTTCAAGCGAGAGAAAGAAGACACTCAATTCAAGCATCGCTGGATCGTCGATGACGAAGTGGCGAATCGCGTCCACGAATCACTCAAGAAGCTCTATGAGAACCTTTCTGACAAAGACCTCATTCCTGAAGGAGAAATGGTATCGTCATTCCTCGATTACCTCAAGGATATTTCTGACCGTTACAAAAACGAAGAAGTAATCAAGCGCTGGCTTTCGATCTCAAAAACGATCAAGCGCAATCCGTTGGGTGAGTGGGGCGTTTCTTCATCGCCGAATGTATCAGCACGCGGCATTCGCGACTACGCATTTTTGGTCATGCGCCGCCATGGGTCACCTATGCACTTCACTGAAGTTGCAAGCGGGATCCTCGATATCTTTGGTAAGAAAGCTCACACGGCAACGTGTCACAACGAGCTGATTAAAGACGAGCGTTTTGTACTTGTTGGACGTGGTCTCTACGCACTCAAAGAGTGGGGCTATGAAAAAGGCGTCGTGCGCGATGTTATCAAAAATATCCTCAAAGAAGACGGACCGCTTACCAAAGAAGAGATCGTTGCCAAGGTTCTCAACGAGCGCCATGTCAAAGAAAACACGATCCTGGTAAACCTTCAGAATCCGTCGTATTTCAAGCGCGACACGAAGGGCCGATACGTAGCAACCTTCTAGCCCGCCTTCCCAAATTAATACTCCTGTAGCAAAAATCCCTCCGTTAAATGGCGGGGTTTTTGCTACAGGAGTATTTTGCGGTATCATAGACACATGTCTGATGTTTTAAGCGGGGTACCATTTGGCGAGCTCTTTGGGAGAGTGGAGTCGATCTTCACATTCGTGTTTTCCGTAGTGATCTATTGGGCGCCATTCGTGCTCGGGTTTACTGCGTGGAAAATGTGGTTGGCCTATCGCCGCGCTGAGTACTTGGCAAAAATGGAGTGGGTGATGCTTGAAGTGCGCGTCCCCAAGGAGGTGAACAAAACACCGATTGCCATGGAGGTGGTGCTCAATGCGTTCTATCAAACAAGCAAGGGTTCGTGGTGGGACTGGTACTGGAAGGGCCGCGTGCAAGATTACTTCGCTCTTGAAATGGTTTCGATCGACGGGGCGGTAAAATTTTTCATCCGTACCACGAAACCATATAAAAATGTTATCGAATCGGCGCTGTATGCACAGTATCCCGATATCGAGATTTACGAAGTCCCTGATTATACTCGGTATGTAGACTATCGCGGCAAAGAGGGCGAGTGGGGGATGTTTGGTGCCGAGTATGCTTTTACCAAAGAGGATCCATACCCGATCAAGACGTACATTGACTACGGACTTGATCGCGAAGGGGTGAAAGAAGAGTTCAAGACTGATCCGCTCTCGGCAGTCATTGAGTTTCTTGGTTCGATGGGGAAGGACGAGCAATTTTGGCTTCAGATCAATGTGCAGGCAGCGGTCAATCGGTTTCATAAGCCGGGTACGTGGTTTGAAAAGCAAAATTGGAGGAAGGAAGGCGAGGCACTCGTTAAAAAACTCGCCAAAGCTGATGAGAAGCCAAAACCGGGAGAAATTTCAATGCCGGCTTTCAAGTTGACCGATGGAGAACGCGAGGTGATCAAAGCGGTTGAGCGTAGTATTGGCAAACTCGGATTTGATTGCGGGATTCGTTCGATTTACCTGGCAAAAGGGAGTGCATTCCGTGCAGGGAACATTAAAGGCCTTGCAGGGCTCTTGCGGCAATTCAATACCAACAATCTCAATGGGTTCAAGGTAGTACATCCCACCAGCTTTGATTTCCCCTGGGAAGACTGGGATAAGATTCGCGAAACAACATTGAAGAAAAAAATGTTCGATGCATATAAGCGCCGCTCATATTTTTATCCGCCGCATAGACGAAAGCCGATCACGCTTTCAAGTGAAGAGCTGGCAACCATATATCACTTCCCGGGAGGAGTGACGGGAACGCCGACTTTTGGCCGTATCGAGTCACGTAAAGGAGAGCCGCCGACGAACCTCCCCGTATAACTGCGCCATGTTAGAACATATCAATTCTTTTCTGAAACGCCTCCGCGAAGCAATGGTGCCCTTGGGTTTCCGTGCGCGTTCGCGAACATTTTGGGTAGCGGTGGGCATCGCCGTTGCCGGTTTTGTCTTGTGGGTCGCCCTCGTTCCACCTAGAACGTTTCCGAGCGGAACGGTGATTGAGATCCCTGAGGGGGTGTCGCTCCAGCGTGCAGGAAATATCTTGCGCGAGGGAGGGATCGTGCGATCAAGCGCCCTCCTTGAGTTTTACGTGATCCTCTCAGGGGGCGAGCGCGGCATTAAGGCTGGCGGTTATTTTTTTGAGCAACCAGAATCACCGTGGCGCGTCGCTCTGCGTATTACGTCCGGTGCTTATGGATTTGAACAGGTTGCTCTTACTATCCCTGAAGGAATGGGGCGCACAGGGATTGCCTCTCTTGTAACACGCAAAGGATCGTTCCCGTTTTTTGATACGGAAGAGTTTCTTGTGCTCACGGAGGACAAGGAGGGATTCTTGTTTCCCGATACGTATTTCGTGCCCCAAAACATGCGCGCAGAAGATCTGGTCAAGATCATGGAGAGGACGTTTGAAGAAAAGATCGCCACGCGTGCTCCCGCAATCACGCTTTCTGGCAAAAGTGAACATGAGATCGTGACGATGGCCTCGATCATTGAGGCCGAAGCACGCACAGCAGAAGATCGCCGGATGATCTCAGGAATCCTTTGGAAGCGGATCAAGATCGGCATGCCACTTCAGGTGGATGCGGCGTTCCTCGCCGTGAATGGAAAGCAGACCCCAGAACTTACCCTGGATGATCTCAAGATTGACTCACCTTACAACACCTATCTTTACCGCGGTCTTCCTCCAGGGCCGATCATGAATCCAGGACTTGATTCGATTGATGCGGCGCTCGAGCCAACCGCATCGCCGTATCTGTACTACCTCTCGGATAGTGACGGAGTGATGCACTATGCGAAAACATTTGAAGAACACAAAGCCAATAAACGCCGCTACCTTTCCGTCTAATGAATCAACAACCACAAACATTTGAAGGGGTGCGCGCAGTGCACCTCGTCGGCATCGGCGGGTCGGGCGTTTCAGCGCTTGCGCGGTTGTTTGCGTTAAAGGGCGTTCGGGTGACCGGAAGCGATCCAGGGGGTGTGCGTGAACAAGGAGCGCTTGAGCGGCTTGGGGTGACGATCGTACCCGCCCATGAGCCGGGGGCTGTCCCGGAAAATATTGATGCCCTGATCTATTCAGCCGCGGTTCCCGAGCATGACCCAGAGCGTACGGTTGCACGGGAACGGGGCACCCCTGAATATACCTATCCCGAAGCCCTTGGCGCGCTGATGAAAGGACGGTACGGCGTTGCGGTCTCAGGGACCAATGGTAAAACAACCACCACGGCTCTCTTGGGGCTCATGGTAGCCGAAGGAGGCCTTGATCCGACCGTGGTTGTGGGAGGTACAGTGCCGGCGTGGCAGGGCAATTTTTTGTTCGGGCAGGGCGATATTTTTGTGGCGGAAGGATGTGAGTATCGCCGGCATATGCTCAAACTTTCGCCGCGAATGATCGTGCTCACGAATATTGCCGCGGATCACCTCGACTACTATCGCGACATCAATGACATCAAAGATGCATTTAGAGAATACGTTAAAAAACTCTCGGCAGATGATGTTTTTGTGTATAACGCTGATGACGTAAACATTGCCGACATAGGGCTCGATAGTATTTCGGCGCGCAAGATAAGTTTCTCGCTTGCGGATTCAGGTGCTCTCGTATGCGCGGCGAATGTAAGCTTGCGCGATGGGCAGCAGCATTTCACGCTACGTTATCGTGGTGCAGTGTTGGGCGAACTCTCGGCACGCCTTCCGGGAGATTTCAACCGGGCGAATATTCTTGCCGCCGCTGCTGCGGCGCTTGAGCTCGGTGTTTCGTTTGAGGCGATTCAGCGTGCCGCAGCACAGTTCGCCGGTGTGCGCCGCCGCTTTGAATACGTTGGTGAATATCACGGCGCGCCGGTCATTTCCGACTACGCACATCATCCCGATGCGGTGCGTGGTACGGTCGAAGCCACGCGAGAACTGTATCCGGGTAAGAAGGTCGTGGCAATCTTTCAGCCGCATCAAATGGACCGCACGATCAAGCTATTCCCGGGCTTCGTTGAAGCATTAACATACGCAGATACGGTGATCTTGCCGGAGATCTATCAAGTTGCAGGACGTGAAGAGGGGAACAAGGTGAGCTCTCAAGATCTTGTGCGAGCCGTGAATGAGCTTAAAAATGGGTCGGCGCATTACGCTGAACATCTGCGTGATGCGCAAACCATCATTGAGCGTTTGAACCTCGAGAATAGCGCGGTGCTTGTCATGGGTGCGGGGGATGTTGATGATCTGGCGCGCATGGTTGTGGATATCGAAGGTCAATGACTATGCCCCAGGTGATATACTAAGATATATGATGCAAAGAACGCCCAAGATCAAGACCACGCGCGGGATAAGTCTCGTTGAAATGTTGGTCGCTGTCGCGATTATCGCGATGCTTGTGGGGATTGTGTACCCGTCAATAAGCGACTCAAGGAAAATGTCTCGCGATCTTGATCGTGTTAAGGCATTGAACGACCTTGAAGGGGCGCTCGCTCTGTATTACCTTGATCATAAGCAGTATCCGAGTACGGTGCCCAATGTACCAGCTGCTTCTTTTGGTAGTTCGTTGTCCGGGTTTTTTTACAATAAGGCTGATAGTAGCGGTCAGTGCGTGACAGGTAGCTCAGGTAAGTTTTCGGGAGGGAGTTCGGGGACGTTTACGGCCGATTATCTTGCGTTCGACAATAGCTCCTCGGTTGGGTTTCTGGAGGAGCTGTATGATGGGGGATACATCACCAATCCATACTGGAAAGATCCTACGATCCCGGCGCAAACCGACCCGTTTAATTGTCGCTATGTAACGCGACGCGACGAAGATAACGATGCTCAAGGGGGACGGACTGACAATGTTCAACATTATTTACTGCACTGCAACCTTGAGGAGCGCGCAGATCTTGAGGCGAATGATGGAGGAAAGAATAGTACGGTATACGAGATTATATCCCCGGGTGCTCCGTGGATATGCATCTGTGGAACTGATGGTCAGGCATCAGGATCTAGTTGTGCACAGTACTAAAACATGGGCGTACTTGTCCACACCTATGGGTGGCGGTCTCTTGTGTGGATGATACCATGAGGGTATGAAAAAAATCTCAAAACGAATTAGTTCGCTCAGAGAAAGTGTGGCCGTCTTTGGTAAATCGCTACGAAGTAAGTCGCGCACCTCTTTGAGAGGTTTTACGCTGATCGAAGTGGTTACTGTTATTTTTATTATTTCGCTCCTATCGACCATTTTCTTTGTGGGGGCAGGCAAGGCGCGTGCTCTTGCGCGTGATGTAGAGCGAGTTAAGATTGCAAAAGACTTGCAGGCAGGATTGACCCTTTACTACCTTGACCATAAGAAGTATCCGCGCCTTGAACAAAAATGTGCAAGCGATGACGATGACGGAAACGGTAAGACACCTTCCTCGGATGATTACCCGAGCGGAAGCTGTTCCGGTGATTGTACCGCGTACAAATACAAAGTTTGCAGCGATGGAGCGGTGGTGGGAGACGCGAATAATTGCGAGGGAGGAGCTAGTGTAGTGAAAGGTGCGGGGAATGGAACCAAGGATACCAATGAGTCTGGAGCTGACAACTATTACGGCTGGACGGTGGGGCGTAGTCTGGATGTGTTCGAGTATTCGACTCCTGTTGGCGGATCTTGTACCTATGGTTTTGGCGGACCACCGATCAGTGAGCCAGCGAAATTTCAAACACAACCAGCAAACGGGAAATGTGAGATCGATGACTCGTTTCCTCCCTACAGCGTTGTGCCGCAAGGAAAAGAACTTGAAGTTACGGGGGTAGTCGCGGAGCAAATTGGCGGATCGTTGATGGACACCCTCTATGAAGGCGGATACATCAATCGTGAATCATGGATCGATTATCAAGACGCGATGACTAAAGATCCAACCCCATACCAATGCCGGTATGTGGTTCCTGCCGGAGAAAATATTCGCGATATGGATGGTAACATCGGCAATGGGCGTGAGGGGTACGTGCAACACTATCTGATTCACTGCAATCTTGAGGTAAAAGAAGATGTGGAATTGAGGGATGGGGGATTCAATAAGACTATTTTTGAGGTCATCTCACCCGGCGCTCCGTGGATCTGCATGAATACGCAAAATGGGCTGAATCCGCAGGCTGCAGCGCAGATCAATCCCCCCGCAACACCGCCGGCGGGTACGGTGACGTACAGCCTAACAGATGTAAAGCCAGAATCCAACAAGAAGTTTTCATCGGGGAGAATTGAACTTTCGTTCAGTGTTAGGCAGAGTAAGCCCTCAAAAACCCTCAATGCTTCAGAGTACAAAGCAACGTACTCTCTTGACGGTGAAGATGAGGTGGAAATGAACAATTCCGGCCGTAAGAAACGAAGCGGGATCTTTGTGAACATGCTTGATCCGGGCAACCATGCGATTAAATTCTATGTGTATATTAATGGAGTTCAGGTTGGCATGGAAGAAAGAATCATAACCATTGAGAGTAAAAAGAATAAGGGAAAAGGAAATGGGGGTGGCAAAAATAACGATTAAGTAATCTCTAGCGACAACGACAGAAGAGTTGTCTTCCTAAAGAGGATGGGGTAGTCTAGCCAAGATGACCCAGAAGCTACAGAGAAAAACAGTTTTTGTCGGCCTCTCCGGAGGCGTGGATAGTGCGGTGTCTGCTGCACTCCTTAAGGAACAGGGTCATACCGTGGTGGGGGTGTTCATTAAGACGTGGCACCCGGATTTTTTGCCGTGCACATGGAAGGAAGACCGCATGGACGCGATGCGGGTTGCCGCGCATCTTGGTATTCCATTCCTCACCTTTGATCTTGAGGAGGCATATAAAAAAGGCGTAGCTGAGTACTTGATTAGAGAATATGCCGCTGGACGTACGCCGAACCCCGATGTGATGTGTAACAAAGAGGTTAAGTTTGGCGCATTTCTTGCACGTGCGCTTGAGGCAGGCGCTGACTACGTTGCGACTGGACACTATGCGCGTGTTTTCGTTGATTTAAAAACAAAGACCGCCCATTTCTCTGAAGGTGTTGATCCTGCGAAAGATCAGTCATATTTTTTGTGGACACTTGGACAGCACGAACTCTCTCACACGCTTTTTCCTCTCGGAAGCATGAAAAAAACTGAAGTGCGGAAACTTGCCCAAAAGTTCGGACTCCCCAACGCAGAGCGCAAAGACAGTCAAGGCGTGTGTTTTATTGGGCAACTCGACATGAAGGAGTTCCTGAAGCGCTTTATCAAAATAAAGCGTGGTGATGTTATCGACGAGCTCGGGGTCGTCATTGGAGAGCACGAAGGAGTAGAGTTGTACACACTCGGCGAACGGCATGGGTTCACGATCACAAAAAAAACACCCCATGATCACCCGTATTACATTGTCAGAAAGAATATAGAGGTCAACACGATCACTGTGACGCATGAAGTGTCAACAGAGGAGGGGACACACACGGAGTATGTGCTTGACGAGGTGAATTGGACCGGAGGTACTCCTGTCACTTCGGAGAAGATTGAGGCGCGTATTCGCTACCACGGTGACCGAATTCCCGTCACCGTGAGAACGCAGGAGAATACTACGATCGTGGTATTTGCAGAACCGCTCCGTGTTGCCTCGGGGCAGTCTGTCGTACTGTATCGAGGTACAGAATGCATCGGTGGTGGCGTGGTGCGCTAGGAGAGGCATGGTATACTCAAAGGAATAGAGTCGTATGACAACAGAACCCGCATCAATTCCCTGGATCCTCAAATCAACCGGTGAGCGCGAACCGTTCTCTGAGGAAAAGCTCCGACGCTCGCTTACGCGTGCCGGTGCACAAAAGGAAACGGTTGAGGATATCGTTGCGCATATTATCACCGAGGTCCGCGACGGCATGGACACGCGAGCGATCTATCGGCACGCGTTCTCTATTCTTAAAAAACGTGACCGCGGAGCTGCGGCGACCTACAGTCTGCGCACTGCGGTGACACAGCTCGGCCCTTCAGGGTTTCCCTTTGAAAAGTTTGTGGCGGCGGTGCTTACCCAGCATGGATACCACACCCGTACCGGCGTTGTCGTTCCCGGTTTCTGTGTACAACACGAGGTTGATATTTTGGCTGAGAAGGGAAACGGACATATTTTTGTTGAATGTAAATTTCATAGCGAACCGACACTCAAGAGCGATGTGAAGGTTGCGCTCTATGTGCACGCACGGTTCCTGGATCTCCAAAAGGCGCACGAGCTCTCTGAGTCGAAAGGCCCAAAGATCCATCAGGGATGGCTCGTGACCAACACTAAAGCAACACACGACGCGATCCGCTACGGTGAGTGTGCCGGACTGCGCATTATTGCATGGAATTATCCGCACGAGGGGAATCTTCATGACCTGATCAAGGAAAGTGGCGTGCACCCGCTCACATGCCTCACGACAATCTCGGTACGCGAAAAGCGCGCACTCCTTGCCGGCGGAACAGTTGCCTGTAGCGACTTGGCAAAAAAACCTGAACGGCTTCGGGAAGTAGGAGTCACCTCAGAGCGGATTGCGCGTATCGAACGTGAGATCACTGCACTCTGCCATCCAGCTGCCCAGCGGCCATAATAGTATGAAGTATGCGATTGGCATCGGTATTGGCGCACTCGTTCTCGGCGGCGCGCTATTTTTAATGCGAGGCGAGGAAGTATATGGGTATCCGCCTCTACGCGGCACCACTACTGTGTTCTTTGGCGATAGCCTGGTTCTAGGAGTGGGCGCTACTGCAGGAAATGACCTCGCCTCGCTTCTTGAGAAGAGGCTCAATGTTCCTATCGTGAATGCAGGAAAGAGCGGGGACACGACCACGATGGCGCGTGCGCGGTTTTCGCGTGATGTGCTTGCGCACGATCCGCGCGTTGTCTTGATTCTTCTCGGCGGGAATGATTTTCTGAAGCATGTCCCCCGAGAAGAGACATTCACGAACCTCAAGGCAATGATCGATGAATTGCATGCTCGGGGTACGATGGTCGTACTTCTTGGGGTACGGGGCGGCATCATCGGGGATAGCTACGAGAGCGATTTTGACACCCTCGCAGAGGACACACACGTGGTATACGTAGCCAACGTTCTGGAGGGGATCATAGGGAATCCCGAGTATCTCTCAGATGCGATCCACCCCAATGATCTCGGGTATGCGCGTATTGCAGAGCGGGTCTATCAAAAGGTCCAACCGTACCGGGATGCTTTTCAAATAGCCGGGCAGTAGGGTATATGCAAAGCATATACTTGGTTCGCTCGGTCGAAATGCAAATTACTACTTGCATTTCTCCCTCACTGCCAAGTATACTGATACGTATCTATGGAATCATTTCTTCCGCTCCTCGACTCATTTGTTCGTCTGTTGGTCGCAGCACTCTTGGGGATGTCGCTCGGTGTTGAGCGTGCGGTCGCGGGAAAGACCGCTGGCATGCGTACCTACGCGCTCGTATCAATGGGAGCCGCGCTTTTTATCGTGGTGTCAGAATTGGTCCTCGCTCAGTATAGCGGTGCTCCTGGGGCATCGCTCGATCCGCTTCGCGTTGCATCGCAGATCGTAATGGGAGTCGGTTTTTTGGGGGCTGGACTCATTATCTTCCGTGACTATCAAGTGAGCGGACTTACTACAGCCGCAGGTCTTTGGGTTGCATCAGGGATCGGCATGGCGGCGGGGTTCGGACTTTTTGAGATCGCGATCTTTTCTGCGGTACTTACGATACTCGTATTTACCGGACTTTGGTATTTGGAAATGAAGATCAAAGAACTCTCCCGTACTGTGTCCAATCCTATGCGCAGAGGTTCTGTGAACACGACACCAGAAGCGCCCGCAACAGCTTCTCAGGTCTCAGGCATGCATCATGAGGGTGAGTAGTAGCACGAAGAGTTCGTACGCCCGTGTGGTCACCACGACCACGGGGGCGTTTTTGATTGGGGGAATTGGATACGCAATCATGTTTTCAATCCAACACCCACATGGTGCATCTGGTGTGCAGTATCAAGCATCAGTTTTTGAAGCATTAGAACAAGAAATAGTGTCAACAGCAGAGTATTCCCCAGAGTAGCGTGGCGTTCATGTGGTACAATTAAAATTATTCATCTATGATGGTTCCTTTTAAGCACCATGCAAAGCGTCCTCGGCCCTATCTCTCGGTGCTGAGTTTGATTTCTCTGCTCTCGTTGGTGTTCATGCCGTACTCCGCTTTTGCGTACGGGAATGAAGACCTTGCGGCGCTTATTAAGCCCGCGATCGTACGTATCGTCACTGAAACGAACGGGAGCGTAAGCATCACACCCTTCTCGTTTGACTTGGAGCGTCTAACGATCACTCCGCTTGTCGGACGTCCGGCGATCACGCTCCCACTTCCTGATACGGTATGGACGTCGGGAAGTGGATTCGTGGTAAGTCCGCGCGGATATATTCTCACGAATGCACATGTTGTCTCGGACTACATGATCAAAGAGGATCTCGTCTACCCGTATATCAAGCAAGCATTTCTTCAAGAGGTAACACGGCAGAACCGCGCAACGCAAGAGTTCGTTATGAATGCCCCGCTCGCCGTGCAAGAGCGTTTTTCAAATGACTTGCTCAACTACGCAATGAGCCATGCGCGCATCGAAGGAACGCAGACCACTCGGGTGCTTGATCCGTCATCGCGCGGGGAGACGGGGGAGAGTGTCACGAAGGATGCATTTATCGCGCGTATCGTGGGGATGTCGAGCGATAGCTACAAAACAGGCCGTGACGTGGCGATCCTCAAGATCGAGGCAGAGGATCTTCCCTCAATCCCGCTCACCTCTCGGCATACGGTCTCCGTGGGCGAAGAAGTGCTCCTCTTTGGATTTCCGGGAACAGGGGATTTCGGATCATCGGACCTTTTGGAGTCAACCGTTACCGCAGGTGTGGTGAGTGCTCTCAAGGAGGCGCCCTCAGGTGATTTCAAACTTTTTCAGATCGATGCAAAATCGTCACAGGGGTCAAGCGGTGGACCGCTCCTTGATCGAAGCGGGAACGTGGTCGGTATTTTAACGTACGGTACCGGCAATGCAGATATTGTTGGTGATGGATTTGGTTTTGCGATCCCCGCCGAGATCGGCAGCGTGCTTTTAGGAGACAATGCGATTGTTTCCGAAAAAAGCCAATTTATGACCGAAGCGTCCCGAGGTCTTTCGTTGTTTGAGAAATCTCGATGCAAGGAGGCCATAGAGTCCTTTGCTTCTGCAGAATCAAGCACCAATAAAAAGTTTATTCCCACAGGGTACTTTGATGAGTATCGGACGGAATGTGACCGGCTGTCTGCGGCTGGCCTTTCGATTGATAATGGCTTTGATGCACTCAAAGATCGACTAGGAGGGATCGGTGCCATTTCATGGGCCACCTTTGGAGGGATGCTCCTGCTCATTATAGTGCTTTCGGTCGCGATGGTTCACTTGTTCAGGCGCTTGCGAAAAGGTGAGAATGAGCTCGATCTTTTGGAGCACTACTTGGACGCCGAAGGAGTGACTGGTATCCCCGAAACATTTAAAGAACATGGATATGGAGAATCGCCTTGGAGTACGCTCGCCCCGCGTCTCAAGAAAAGCATTGACGCCGAAAAGAAAGACCCCGCCACTCCGACCGTGTCTATAGAAGTATCACCGGTGGGGGGTATAGACTCGCTCGTCAAATATGTGCGTACGGCGCGTGCGAGCGGGGCCACTGATGCAACGATCACTAAAGATCTGGGTACTGCAGGATGGGCACCAGCAGATATTCAAAATGCACTAACATAATAACGGATACCATGCGAATACTCATTAAGTGCTCAGGTGGCGCGCTCGGGAAAGAGGATGCCAAGTACGATGAAGCGAGTGTGGAAGGTATCGCGGATCAGATCGGTACGTTACTTGCAGCGGGGCATCAGATAGCACTCGTGGTTGGCGGCGGGAATCTTTTCCGCGGACGTGATCTTTCAGGGAAGCTCCACATTGCGCGCACGACCGCCGACTACATTGGGATGCTGGCGACTGTGCAGAACGCGCTCGTCTTGCGCGATTATTTTGTTAGCAGAAAGATCGAGACACGCGTACTTTCGGCGATTGCGATGCCACAGATATCAGAAAGTTATATTCCGAAGCGGGCAGAGCGTCACATGGAGAAGGGAAGGGTGGTGATCTTTTGCGCAGGGCTCGGCGCACCATTCTTCACTACGGATTCGTCTGCGGTACAGCGCGCACTTGAGATCGGGGCAGAGGTGTTGGTCATGGCAAAGGATGGCATCGATGGGGTGTACTCTGCTGATCCGCGCAAAGACCCATCTGCAGAGAAGCTTTCTACACTCACGCTTGCTTCCGCTCTCGAGCGGAATTTGATGTTTGCTGACGCGGCGGCGATTGGTCTTGCGCGGGAGCACAACCTTCCGATCAAGGTCGTCGGTATTGGTGACATGACACGGTTTGCCGACGAGGGAGTGGGGACACTGGTGACCCCCGCATAGCGAGGGTCCGGCGTACTACTTGACTCTTCATGCAAAATTTGATATAATATGCTTATATAAGTAACATTCTCGGCGGATACCCGTCAGGAATTATGGGCTTCGAACAACGCTCGTTTTCCTCTAGGGGTTGACGTGCGTGTTCTAATCAGGTATGTTCGAAGAGTACTGTTCTTTTTGAAGTGAGGAAATAGTGATGATCAGGATGTTGTTGATAGTCGCGTTTGTGTTCGCGGGGATGACCCAAGGAACAAACGCTGAACGGAGCAAGACCAACAACCCAAGTGGCAAATCCCTTAAGCCGCAAGTAGTGCAGGTACAATCCTCGCACCACAAGCCGCTTATTCATAGGGGGTTAGCCTCTTGGACTAAAAAGACTGAAGATAAGGAGCCAATAGCAGTGGAAATCGGAGAGGCAGGTTGGTACGGAGGCAAGTTTCATGGAAGACGCACCAAATATGGTGACGTGTTCGACATGAACAAGGTAAGCTTCGCACACAACACGCTTCCCAAGGATTCGTTCATTAGGGTAACAAACCTGAACAACGGGCTCTCTGTCGAAGGTCTCGTGAATGATACCGGCGCCTTTGGGAAGAAATACGATCGCATCGCTGATCTTTCCCGAGAAGCAATGAGGAGGATCGGTGGACTTCACAAGGGTGTTGTTCCCATAAAGATCGAGGTGCTGTATCTTCCGAAAAAGAGCGTGAACCGTTCTTCGTAAGTATTAGCGACGTCTATGATCATTTGTTCGCACAGAAGACCCGGCACCATGCCGGGTTTCTTTTTGTCTCGGGTCTTCCAGTTGTGCGTTGTTTTATGGTATCGTGCACAGTATGCAGTCATCTGAAATTCGCTCGCGATTCCTCAAGTTTTTTGAGAAGCGCGGTCATGCGATCATTCCCTCATCACCCCTCGTGCCCGAGAATGACCCCTCGGTGCTGTTTAATACTGCCGGCATGCAACCGCTCGTGCCATATCTCTTGGGCAAACCGCACCCCAAGGGCGCGCGCCTCGCGAACAGTCAGAAGTGTGTGCGCACAGTAGACATCGATGAAATCGGCGACAATACGCACGCCACGTTTTTTGAAATGCTCGGCAACTGGTCACTCGGCGATTATTTCAAAGAAGATGCGATTCAGTGGAGCTTCGAGTTCCTCACCTCAAAAGAAGAGGGTCTCGGTCTTGACCCCAATCGTCTTTATGTGACGGTATTCGAAGGGGACGAGAATGCACCGCGCGATCTCGAAGCTGCAGAGATATGGAAGCGCTATATTCCCGAGCACAGGATCTATTTCCGTGGCGCAAAATCGAACTGGTGGAGCCCGGGCGAGAATGGGCCGTGCGGTCCTGATACGGAGATGTTTTATGACGTGACCAAAGACGGCTTGGGTGACATGACGCTTGAGGAATACTTGGCAGCCGATGACCGCCAAGAGGTGGTCGAGATCTGGAACGATGTGTTCATGGAGTACGAGAAAAAAGACGGAAAAGTGGTGGGGAAGCTTGCCACCAAGAACGTTGACACCGGCTCCGGCCTTGAGCGTGTGGTGATGATGGTGCAAGGGAAGAATAATATTTTTGATACAGACCTTTTCGCAGGAATCCTCGGTGCGATCAAAGAGCGTGCGAGCACCTATGACGAACGTGCGGCACGCATTGTGGCAGACCACATACGTACCGCAACATTCTTGATCGGCGACGGAGTACTACCATCCAATACCGATCAGGGGTATGTTCTGCGCCGGCTTATCCGCCGCGCGGTGCGGTATATAAGCGGGCTCGGCATCACCGACCTAACACCAGCGCCGTTTGTTGCTGCTGTGGTTGCTACCTACAGAGATGCGTATCCAAATCTCGTTACTGATGAAGCGCGTATTGTCTCGGTAATCGCCGAAGAAGGCGACAAATTTAGGAAGACGCTTGAGCGCGGAATGAAAGAATTCCAGAAGATTACTGAAAGCATTATTTCTGCGGAGCAGGCTTTTGATTTGTACCAAACGTACGGATTCCCAATCGAAATCACTAAAGAAGTTGCAGGGGAACAGGGAAAGCGTGTTGATGAAGATGGGTTTCGGCAGAAACTTGCCGACCACCAAGCGCTCTCCCGTGCCGGTGCAGAACAAAAGTTCAAAGGCGGACTTGCTGATGCGAGTGGAGAGACCGTGATGCTTCACACCTCGACACACCTGATGCTTGCCGCACTCCGCAAATTCTTGGGCGAGCACGTCCACCAGGCAGGATCGAACATTACCTCAGAGCGCACGCGCTTTGACTTCACGCATCCCGAGAAAGTCTCGCGCGAGATCCTTGATCAAGTTGAGGCGTATGTGAACGAAGCGATCTCCAAACAGTGCCCGATGGTGATTGAGCAAATGAAGAAAGATGATGCGCAAGCACAGGGCGTGGAGGGAAGTTTCTGGGAGAAGTACCCGGACGTGGTGGATGTGTACATGGTCAAGTGCGATGATGGCACCGTCTATTCGCGCGAGCTCTGTGGCGGTCCGCACGTCAAAAACACTGCCGACATCAAAGGCCGCTTCAAAATCGTCAAAGAAGAAGCCTCATCTGCCGGCGTGCGGCGCATTAAGGCGGTGATTGAACAATAGGGCGCCTTCAAAAAAGTGCAAAAAAAAATGCCGTGGTACACAAAGTGTGCCGCGGCATTACACTACTCCTGCGATCGAACGCATGGTCTCGGCGATCGATTTATGGTCGTAAAGGTCAGCAATATCTGCAGCAAGCGCAAGATGTTCGCAAGAAAATACTGAGCCCTGATTGCGTATGAGTGCGGCAAGCGCCTCATGATCACCCGTACACGCAATAAACATCGGCATATTCCATCCATACGAGTCTTTCCAGCGTACGTTGCCGGACATGATCGCACTTGCCGCGCGTAACACATCGCTCTCGGGAAGACCGGCGAGCACCTTCAATCTCAAGGACATAGATCACCATTTCTTAAGGACAAACCCGATGCATTGTATCGTGCTCTTTTGTCGCACGCAAGAAATTTCCACAGGTGCACTTTTGTTGTACGTCGCTGTGCGATATATGGAGTACCATATATCGCCGGCGCTCGGACGATACAAATGTACGTATGATTATGCACATGTACATTTGTGTCGCTCCTCGCTTGGCGATATACTAAAGGGATTCCATGGGATTTTTTAAAAAACAAAAACATGAATCGTTCGTGATCATTGACGTGGGAAGCTCAAGTGTTGGCGTGGGTCTTGCAGAGATCTCGCAAGGAGACAAGCCGCATATTTCATGGGCGACACGCGAGGAGATGGTCTTTCAGACCGAACTCAACTTTTCACGGTTTTTTTCTGCGATGCTTGAAGCTCTTGACCGCGCACTTGAACGGCTCGAAAAAGAATCGCGTGACGTCCCCAAACCCTTCGTCGTCTCATTCGCGTCTCCTTGGTACGTATCGCAAACACGCATGGTCACTGTAAATCGAGCTACGCCATTCACGGTCACTGAAAAGGGGATCCATAAATTGATCGAGAGGGAAGTCGAGGCATTCCGCACCACCTACTTACCTCAATATAAGAATGTTGCCGAAGAAGAAACCGACATTCTTGAAGCGGAAAGCATCCAGATAAAGCTTAACGGCTACGATGTTTCAAAGCCATATGGAGTCTCCGCAAAAGATATGCGTATGGCCGTCTACGTAAGTGTGAGTTCCCATAAAGTGCTCACCGCGGTCGAGCAGAAGATCTTCAAACGGTTCCATGGACGGAACGTTAAGTTCCACTCGTTTCCCCTTGTCGCTTTTTCGACGATCCGCGATACGTTCGTTGATGCGAATGATTTCCTCTTTCTCGATATTTCCGGTGAAGTAACCGACGTGTCAATCATTCGTGATGATGCAATCCTCGAGACGATCTCGTTTCCTCTCGGGAAGAATTTTCTTATCCGTCGTATCGCATCCGCACACAATACGGTCCCCGAGGAAGCAGCATCGCTTTTGCGTATTTTTACCGAAGGAAAGTCAGACGATGCGACACGCATGAAGATCCAGACAACCCTCATTGCCGCGCGCAAGGAATGGATGCAGTATTTCACGGAAGCCCTCGCTGATCTTTCAAAGGATCTGGCGCTCCCGTATCGCGTATTTTTTACTGCGGACGGAGATGTGGCGCCATGGTTTGCTGATGTGTTGCGAAGCGAGGAGTTCGAGAAGTACACATTCACTGATGAACCATTTCAAGTAACGATCTTCGATTCGCCGATCCTCTCCGGGTTTTCAAGTATTGCCGCACAGGTTCCGCAAGATCCGTTTATTCTGCTTGAAGCGGTATTTGTGGCAAAAACCCAATCAAAACGTTACTATTAATACCTAAGATCAACCATGGAACGCCCACGACTTATTCAGGATATTGTAGTCCCCAAACGGCAAGGTGCTTCAACGCTTCCTGATGCTGGAGCTCGACCAAAGCGCAGTATTCGGGAGATCACTCGAGACTCTGAACCGACGCGCCCTGATCTTGCCACACCCGTCAAAGGGGCAGAGATCGTAAGCGTCCCCTCGGTATTTTCTTCAGAAGTCTACAAAGAAGACCACGTTCAGGAACCATCCCGGGCATCTGCTGATAAGAGCAATGAGCCCCCACACGAAGAATTGTTTACAGAAGAGGTCGCTTCGCACCGCCCCGGCCGCCCCGTCGGGATGTGGATCGGCGCCTTCTTTTCATCGATCTTGTTGATCGTGGCCGCGTCCAACTATTTTTACAGCGTATCGGTTTCGGTGGCTCCCACACAAAACGCTGTTCAAGTTTCAAAAGAGATTACCGCGCGTACTGATGGTGGCGCAGGAAGCATTCGGTTCGAGACGGTACAATTTTCAGAAGAGGCTCTGCAGCAGGTCGAGGCGACAGGCGAAGCTGACGTTGCGCGAAAAGCATCGGGCAGGATCGTGGTGTACAACGCATATGGCGACAAAGCACAGCGCCTCATCAAGAATACTCGTTTCGAAACACCTGACGGCAAGATCTACCGCATTGATGAATCCATAACCATCCCGGGGGCAACCGGAGCAGGTACCGACCAAACCCCAGGTCAGATCGAGGTGGTGGTGTATGCGGATGCGCCAGGCAAAGAGTACAATATCGGATTGGTTGACTTTACAATCCCGGGATTCAAAGGCGACCCACGCTATGACAAGATCTTTGCAAAATCCAAGACGGAAATGTCTGGTGGGGCGCTCGGTAAAATGAAAGTGGTGTCAAACGAAGAGCGCACTACCACCGTCGAGCGTCTTAAGGCAGAACTTGCCTCAACACTTGCTACGAAAGCGCGTGCGCAGGCGCCACAAGGATTTGTCCTCACTGACGGCGCCACAAGGATTTCTTACGAAGAGATCGAAAAGTCATCAGAAGATCTGGGGAAAAACGAGGCGCTAATCGCCGTCAGGGGAACCGTCCATGCCGTATTGCTCTCGGCGAGCGATCTCGCGGCGGTGCTTGCGGAAGGTTCGCTTCAGGGAAGCGGATATGACCCGGCGAAACATCAAGGAATGGTTCGGTTGATTGATGCTGAAACCCTCCTCTTGGCACCCAAGACCGAGCTCCCTCTTGAGAACACGAAAGAGTTTGCTGCTACGATCTCCGGTACAGGGAATTTTGTGTGGGAGGTTGATGCAGAAGCATTGGCCAAAGATCTTGTGGGAACATCACTCGCGAACTTCAACACGTTCGTCGGAACCAACTATCCGTCCATTGCCAGGGCTGACACAAACCGCCGCCCATTCTGGGCTTTCTGGGCAAGTGATTTCCCGGAAACATCAGACGATATTGTCATTAAGATTGAAGAATTAGAACCCTCTGCGAGCTTGGGTGAGTAGGGCAGAGGATCTCTGTTGACGATACACCAGCCCTCTGCTATTATATCCATATCCTTTAATGCCGACCGAACAAGAACAGATCGTCGAAGCGGAAGTTATCGAATCATTGCCTAACGCAATGTTCCGACTAGAACTTGCCAATGGAGAGACGCTCATTTCGTTTCTTGCCGGAAAGATGCGCATCCATCGTATCAAAGTTTTGGTAGGGGATCGGGTACTCGTTAAGCTCGATCCGTACGGAGGAAAGGGGAGGGTTGTCAAACGATTGTAGGTAGTATATAGTGTCTGAAATCGTATCTGTGCCCAAATACCGGCATAGCACGTTTTTCTTTTGTTAAATTCATATGCGTGTACGCGCTTCAGTAAAAAAAATTTGTGCAAAATGCAAGACCGTCCGCCGTCAGGGACGCGTTTTTATCGTGTGTACTAACCCGCGCCACAAGCAGCGACAAGGCTAATTCATTCTATGCGTATTCTAGGTATCACTATTCCCGAAGAGAAGCGAATTGAGATCGGACTCACTTCAGTGTATGGCATCGGCCGGGTGCTTGCGCACGAGGTTCTCGATGTGGCAAAGGTTCCTTACGGGACCAAGTCAAAAGAGTTGACTGACGAAGAAGAGAATCGTATCCGTAAGGCAATCGATGCACTCAAGCTCGAAGGAGATCTTCGCCGCGACATTGCTGGAAACATTAAGCGCCTCAAAGACATCAAGTGTTACCGCGGAACGCGCCACATGCGCCACCTCCCGGTTCGCGGTCAGCGCACCAAGACCAACTCACGCACCGTGCGTGGTAACGTGCGCAAGACGATGGGTTCAGGGCGCCGTAAGGTAGAAAAGACATAATCCACGACCTATGGGAAAGAAACGAATTGTAAAAAAATCAGGACAGAATGTTGACAGCGGCCTCGTCGCGCGTTCGTTGGCACGCACCGCAAAGAAGAAGATCACTTCAGGTCGCCTTTACGTGGAAGCAACCTACAACAACACGAAGCTCCTCCTTGCTGACCTGAGCGGCAATGCCCTCGCGTGGTCATCAAGCGGTGCGCTCGGCTTTAAGGGCGCCAAGAAGGGAACCCCGTTCGCCGCAGCAAAGGTCGGGGAGCTCATGGGCGAGAAGGCAACCATCATCGGCGTGAAAGAGGTCGAGGTGGTGGTCAAAGGTGTTGGTTCCGGTCGGGAGTCATCGATCCGCGCATTTTCATCGAAAGGTGTCGATGTGTCGGTCATTCGCGACGAAACGCCGGTTCCGCACAACGGTCCGCGCGCAAAGAAAGCCCGCCGCGTCTAGTGAGTTTTTGAATACCTAATATGTCTACATCAAATATCGACAAAAAGTGTAAAGTCTGCCGCCGCGCGGGAGAGAAACTCTTCCTCAAAGGCGAGAAGTGTTTTACGCCGAAGTGTACCTTTGAGCGCAAGCCGTACCCCCCGGGCAAGCTTTTGAGCGAGCGCAAGCACCGTTCGAATGTTTCTGAGTACGGACGTCAGCTTCGCGAGAAGCAGAAGGTCCGCAACACCTACCGTGTGAGTGAGAGCCAGTTCTCGCGCTACGTAAAAGAGGCAACCGCGGCAGCAGGAAGCAATCCTGTTCAGGAACTCTATATGCGTCTTGAGCGCCGCCTCGACAATGTAGCGTATCGTTTGGGTCTTGCTGCGTCACGCTCTGTGGCACGTCAGATCGTTGCGCACGGTCACATCACGGTGAATGGCCGCAAGGTCACGATTCCTTCGTACACGGTACAGGAAGGCGATGTGATCTCTGTCCGCGAGGGCAGCCGCACCAGTCCACTGTTCCTCTCCGTTCCGGAGTCGCTCAAGACAAAGAAGGTTCCTGCATGGGTGCGTTTGGAGCCTGAGAAGTACGCAGGCGTGATTCAGGGGGTCCCCAAGTTCGACAAGAACGAGATGACTTTCAACCTCACCTCGATCATCGAGTTCTACAGCGCATAGAGTATCTTGCGGAAATTTAAAAAAGTAGTATAATCTGTAGTTTAATTTAGCAACCCATTAAACCGTCGCCTCATATTATGTTGGATCACACGATCATTCTTCCATCAAAACCGCGCGTTGTCTCTGAAGACTCGTTCAAGGGCGTTTACGAGATTGACGGTTTATACCCAGGCTACGGTCACACGCTCGGTAATTCACTGCGCCGTATCATCCTCTCGTCGCTCCCCGGTGCTGCTATCACGTCAGTCAAGATCGACGGTGTTTCTCATGAATTCTCGACCATGGAAGGAGTCAAGGAAGATGTTATTATGATCCTCCTGAACTTGAAGAAAGTGCGCTTCCAGGTTACGACCGACGAGCCGGTTCGGGCAACGATCTCAGTGAAAGGCGTAAAGAGCATCACCGCAGGAGACATCAAGCTCCCTGGTCAGGTAGAAGTGCTCAATCCTGAGCTTCACATCGCTGATGTGACAGGTAAAGGAAAGGAGTTCTCGGCAGAGATCGTAATTCAGCGCGGTTTGGGCTATGTTCCCAAAGAGGTGCACCAGAAGGAGAAGGTTGAGGTGGGCATGATCGCTCTCGATGCGATCTTTACGCCGATCCGCCGCGTGAACTACGAAGTTGAGAACATGCGCGTTGGCGAGCGTACAGACCACAATCGTCTCCGTGTCTTTATTGAGACCGATGGTACGATTTCTCCGCGCGAATCGCTTGAGAAATCAGTCATGATCATGATCAATCAGCTCAAGTCTATTGTCGGATTCACCGAGGATGATGCTTCAGCAGAAGGAAACAGCACCCACGAGGGCTTGAAGGATGAAAAAGGTGATCTTGACCAGGAGTTTTTGAAGACTCGCATTGAGACCCTTGATCTTTCAACCCGCACCGCAAATGCACTTGCTGCAGCAAATATCCGCACGGTCGGCGGTCTTGCGCGCAAGAAAGAAGAGGACCTTCTCGAGATCGATGGAATGGGCGAGAAAGGAATCGAAGAGATCAAACAATTGCTCCGCGAACACGGAATTTCCCTTAAGTAAGTACTATGCGTCACCATAATCGTATCAAAAAGTTTGGCAGGGAGCGGAATGTCCGCAATGCGCTTATGCGCAGCCTTGCACGCGCCCTCATCATTGATGAGCGCATTACCACCACCGAAGCGAAGGCAAAGGCCCTCCGTCCGTTTGTGGAGCGCTTGGTCACCACAGGGCGTGCCGACACCGTTGCAGCGCGACGCTTGATTGCCGCACGATTGGGTGGACGTGCTCCGGAGGCAAAGAAGCTTGTTTCTGAGATCTCGCCCCGCTTTAAAGAGCGCCCGGGTGGATACACGAGGATCTTAAAGCTCGCACCGCGCCTTTCAGATGGCGCAAAGATGGCGATCATTGAATTCGTCAAGTAAGTATAATTTTAACTGTATGATGCACACTATTGACGCTAAAGGAAGATCCATTGGACGAGTCGCTACCGAAGCGGCTACGATCCTTATGGGCAAAAATACCGCACAGTACGAGCGCAACATTGCGCCGGAGGTGGAGGTACACGTGGTCAACGCCTCAAAAGTGCGCATCACGGAGAAGAAGCGCGCCGCAAAGACCTACAAATCATTTTCTGGGTACCCGGGTGGACTCAAGATCCAAAGTTTTGACCATGTTACTGGAAAGAAGGGGTATTCCGAGGTGCTCAAAACAGCGATCAAAGGTATGCTCCCGAAGAACAAGCTCCAGGACCGCATGTTGAAGCATTTAGTGGTTACCGAGTAATACGACCTATGACCGAAACAAACACAGCGAAAGCAGTTAAGAAAACGTCCTCTGGACGCTACATCGAGGCGATCGGCCGTCGCAAGACTTCCTCTGCTCGCGTACGCATCACTGAGGCAACGAAATTCGCCGCTTCAGTCAATACGAAGTCATTTGAGGATTATTTTCAGACACAAGAGCTTCAGGCTATCCTCACTGATCCGTTCAAGAAAATCGAAATTGACCAAAAGTTTTCCGTAACCGTTCGCGTAACGGGAGGCGGAATCCACTCACAAGCAGAAGCGGTTCGCCATGGTATTGCCCGTGCACTCGTCAAGTACGATGAAGAGAATCGCAAGAAGGTAAAGAAGCTCGGTTTCCTCAAGCGTGATCCGCGCATGAAAGAGCGCCGCAAGTTCGGTTTGAAGAAAGCCCGCAAGGCTCCGCAGTGGTCAAAGCGTTAAGGCGCATTTGGCTTGGTGGTATTTGGACAGCGCGCTCGCGCATATCCCTAGGTTCATAGTCTGATCAAGCCCGGTACGGTGTTCTGGTTCTTAGAGCATTCTTCACGCGGACGTTTGACAGTTAATGTATACTATCTTCATGAGTCACGACGATACAGTATTCGATGAAGCACCTAACGATGCAGAAGGAGACCTCTCTGAAGAGTTGGTGTTCGAGGAAGATGCCGAAGGGGTGCTTCCTGATGCGAGCGAAAAACTAAAAAAACTAAAAGAGAAGCTCGCGCTGTGTCAGAAGGAACGCGAAGAATATCTCAACGGCTGGCAACGAGCTCGTGCAGATTTTGCCAACGCAAAACGTGACGAGGATGCGCGCCGCGTTGAGACCGTGAAGCACGCCAAAGAATCGGTGTTCATAGATATCCTCCCTGCGCTCGATAGTTTTGATATGGCATTCGGCAACAAAACCGCATGGGAGAGCGTCTCTGCCGAATGGCGCAAAGGGGTCGAGTATATTTATGCGCAACTCCTCGCGTCGCTTGAGAAGAACGGCATCACCCCCATCGATCCGGAAGGGCTCCCATTCGACCATCATGAGCACATGTCGGTCGAGAGCGTTCCCGCCACATCTCCCGAAGAGCACGACAAGGTGGTCGGGGTGGTGCAGAAAGGGTATCGCCTGTACGGCAAAGTCATCAGGCCGGCTCGGGTGAGAGTTGCCCACCATGGAGAAGCGAAGAGCTAATCGTAAAGAGTCGACCAGAGCTTATTTCGGCTAGTGAGGAGCGCGTGGACGAGTACTCTCGTACACAGCGTCCGAGCGAAGACGAACTATGGGTTCAACACCTCGGAGCTTGCTCCGAAGAACCTTTATCAATACAATCACTATTTCTATGACAAAAATTCTAGGCATTGATCTTGGTACCACGAACTCCGCAATGGCGGTCGTTGAAGGTGGCGCGCCGCGGATCATCGAGAACGCTGAGGGCGTACGTACGACGCCTTCGATCATCGCGCTCGCAAAGAACGGTGAACGTTTGGTGGGACTTTTGGCAAAACGTCAGGCCGTGACCAATCCGCACAACACGCTCTACGGTATCAAGCGATTGATCGGCCACAGTTTTTCAGACGAAGGTGTTCAGCGTGATGCGAAGTCATCGCCGTTCGAGATCGCCGCAGGGGATCAGGGCGGGGTAAAGGTCAAAATGGGGGATCGGCAGTATCGCCCGGAAGAGATCTCCGCTATGGTGCTTCAGAAATTGAAGACCGATGCTGAAGCAAAACTTGGCGAGAAGATCACCGATGCGGTCATCACCGTGCCGGCATACTTTAACGACTCCCAGCGCCAGGCGACCAAAGACGCCGGTGAGATCGCCGGTTTCAATGTGCGCCGCATCATCAACGAGCCGACAGCGGCGGCGCTTGCGTACGGTTTTAATAAAAAGAAAGACGAGAAGATCGTCGTATATGACTTCGGCGGAGGTACGTTTGACGTATCGGTTCTTGAAGTGGGCGACGATGTTGTGGAGGTAAAAGCGACCGGTGGCGATGTACACATGGGCGGTGAAGATATCGACCAGAAGATTATCCGTTGGATCGGAGATGAATTTAAAAAAGAGAGCGGCATTGATGTCACCACTGATCCGCTCGCGCACCAGCGCTTGAAAGAGTCTGCTGAGAAGGCAAAGCTCGAACTCTCCACGACCATGGAGGCAGAGATTAACATACCGTTCATTACGTCGGATGCATCTGGTCCGAAACACTTGCTCTTGAAACTCTCGCGCGCGACACTCGAATCACTCGCACGGGAATATATTGATAAGTCGATCGAGATCACCAAGCAGGTGATCGACTCATCGCCGTTCAAGATCAGTGATATTCACGAGGTCGTGCTTGTGGGTGGACAAACGCGTATGCCGGCGATCGTTTCGGCTGTGCGTACACTGTTCGGCAAAGAGCCGAACATGACCATCAACCCCGACGAGGTGGTTGCGCTTGGCGCGGCGATCCAAGGAGGAATCCTTCAGGGTGATGTGAAAGATGTGCTGTTGCTCGATGTTATTCCGCTTTCGCTCGGCATTGAAACCATGGGCGGCGTGGCAACAAAGATCATCGAAAAGAACACGACCATTCCGACATCGCGTTCGCAGGACTTTTCAACCGCCGCTGACAATCAAACCTCTGTGGAGATTCATATCGTACAGGGTGAGCGCCCGATGGCCGCAGACAATAAGTCGCTCGGCAAGTTCGTGCTCGATGGTATTCCGCCGGCACCGCGCGGTATGCCCAAAGTTGAGGTTTCGTTTGATATTGATGCGAACGGGATCTTGAGCGTTAAAGCGAAAGACAAGACGAGCGGAAAGGAACAGTCAGTGCGCATCGAGGCAAGCTCGGGTCTCTCGAAAGAAGATATTGAGTGCATGAAGCGCGACGCGGAAGCAAACGCAAGCGAGGATCAAAAGAAACGCGATCTCGTAGAGACGAGGAACGTTACCGAACAGCTTGCCTATACGGCAGAAAAAGCACTCAAAGATGCGGGAGATAAAGTACCTGCTGATATTCGTACGGACGTTGAAGCGAAGATCACCGCGGCACGAACAGCAAGCGCCGGTGATGATCTTGCAGGCATCAAAAAAGCGACAGAGGAGCTCTCTACTGCTATGCAAAAGATCGGACCCTCAATGGGGGGAGGTGAACAGAGTGGTGACGCAGAGAAGCCGGGCGGATCAGAAGAGAGTGGTCCGATCCGCGATGCCGAGGTTGAAGATGGTGATGCAGACAAAAAGTAAGTCTCGATGAAGAAAAAGTCCCCTCGCGGGGACTTTTGTACTCAGATGTGATAGGGTAAAATATATACGATCAGGGTCCTAAACCCATCATTATGGCAAAAGATTACTACACTATTTTGGGAGTTGAAAAGAGCGCTTCTCAAGACGAGATCAAGAAGGCATTCCGCAAACTTGCCCATAAATATCACCCGGACAAAGAAGGCGGGGACGAATCAAAGTTCAAGGAATTGAGCGAGGCGTATCAGATCCTCTCTGACGAGAAACGCCGCGCGGAGTACGATACGTACGGACAGACGTTTGGTCCGGGAGGCGGACAAGGGGCTGATTTCTCCGGATTCCAAAATTTCAACGGTGCATTTGGTGAAGAGTTCGATCTCGGCGATATTTTTGGGAGCATGTTCGGTGGCGGGCAGGCACGGGAGCGTCGCGGTCGTGATATCTCGATCGACCTTACGGTGCAATTCCGCGAAAGCGTATTCGGGACCGAACGCACCGTACTCCTTGCAAAAATGAGCACCTGCGCCGTGTGTACCGGTACGGGCGCAAAACCGGGAACACCACTCAAGAAATGTGCGACCTGTAACGGTATGGGAAAGATGCGCGAGTCGCGCCAGTCATTCTTTGGCACCCTCTCAACCGTACGCACATGCGAGACCTGCGAAGGAACGGGGAAGATCCCCGAAGAGAAGTGTTCTGCATGCCGTGGCGCAGGGGTGACCCGCAAAGAAGAAGAGATCACGATCAAGATTCCGCCGGGGATTGAAGACGGTGAAGTGATCCGGCTCTCTGGAGCGGGTGAAGCGATCCCGAACGGAACCACGGGCGATCTCTATGTGAAGGTACGCGTCGAGAAGCACAAAATATTTCGTCGGGAAGGAAGCAATCTGGTAATGAACCTTGATGTGAAGCTGACCGACGCACTTTTGGGCGGATCGTATGAGGTGCAGACCATCGACGGTCCAGCGGTCAAGGTAAAGATCCCTAAGAGTGTTTCGTTCGGTGAAATGCTTCGTGTGCGCGACAAGGGTGTTTTAAATGAGAATGGTAAACGCGGTGATATGCTGATTGTCATCACGATCAAAATGCCATCAAAGCTTTCGCGCAAAGCAGAAACACTGCTGGAAGACCTCCGCAAAGAGGGGATGTAGTGTTATACTAATTGCATGAGTGGAATCTCTTTGGCAACTTCGGTGATCGGTTCCGGTGCCGCCTTTGCGCGGGATTTCTTGATCGTCATTATTCTCGCCGTGGTGTTTGCGGTGTACGGAGTTCGCAAAGGGAAAGACGATCTCACCGCGGTAATGATCGCGATGTTGCTTGGGTATGCCGCGTATGCGGCATTTGTTGGTACTGACCTTGCCGAGCGAGCGGGAGTTTCTGGTGCAAGTACCTCCATGATCGCGCTCGGAGCGTTCGCTGTGTTTACGGTCGCCGCGTATCGTGCCTCTGCACGGTATCTCGTGATGCATTGGTCTTCGAGCGTTATGCGCAAGTGGACTGAGGTGACGGTTTTTGCGGTTGTTGCCGCGGGGCTTACGCTCGCGCTTTTGTATCAAGTGCTCTACCGCGCGACGTGGATCCCGCAATCAGTGCTCGCCGAGTCTGCACGCGGGTGGTTTGCCGATCCAACCGCGCTCTTTGGATGGGTACTCGCAACCCTTGTTACGCTTGTTGTTTTGGGGAGGGGACGGTGACTTCTTGCATTTTTCATAAAAGTATGCTATAATAAGAGAGTCCATTAGCATTCGGCTAGTGGGGGCCACGAGTAAGTGGGGCTTGTTCTTTAAATGGAAAGAGGAAATACGATGATGAAGAAGAATAAAATCGCGAAACTGATCGCGATTGCGTTTGTTATGACCGGTTCCGTGCCGACAATCACGAGCGCAGCAACGCTCGTGAACGTGGAGCTTGTGAGTACGGGCAGCAGCATCGCCTACAATAATGTAATGGCCGGACCGTATGTCATTGAAGTGGACGGCGTACCGATAGATGCTCTGTGTGATGATTTCAACACAGAGTCGTTTGTTGGGCAGACATGGCAAGCATGGCTGTACTCTCCGGCAGAAATTGCCGCAGGGGCAGGTAAATTTGCTTCGGAAGGCATGTACGAGGAAATTGGCTGGCTGTTTGGACAAACAGACTCAATGACCTCGTACGAACAGGCTCGGGCGCAGTCTGCGATCTGGAACATGACTGGTGCAGGTCCAGTGCTTGATGTCCTAGCAACGAGCTACTTCACCCAGGCAACGGATGGAACACACAATGCGTTCAATCCGAACATGTGGGTTCTTACTGCAAATCCACTTGGTGCAAGCCAAGAGTTTTTGCTCAAGATCCCGCAGGTGCCTCTTCCAGCCTCAGTATGGCTCTTTGGGGCAGGTTTCCTGGGACTCGTGGGTGTAGCGCGGGTACATAACAGCTAACAACAGCAGTACGTAGTATGCGGCGAACCTTCGGGTTCGTCGTTTTTTTGCACATATTTCTGCAACCGTAGCACAACCCTGTGATAGAATAGAAATCATACTCCTATGGGCTACGAACCCACATTTCTTTTTATTGCGGCGCTGGTCCATATGCTTCTTGCGTATCTAGTAATGCGCGCAAGTACCACGATCTCGGGGCGTATCTTCTCTCTTGCGATTGCGTCCGTCGGCGTGTGGACACTGGGCATCGCGCTTTTGCCGAGTGCGACACCTGCTTCGGGAATGAGTGCTGGTGCGATGCTCTTTGCCGGCGCGGCCGCAGCCGCGCCGGCCCTCCTGTATCTTTTTGCACGCGTGCATTTTGCACACACCTCATTCCGCGCAGGAGAAGCCGTCCATGCCATCCTTATGGTGCTTATGGCACTTCTTCTCGCTACGCCCTGGAATGGTTCACCGATAGGTATCACCGCACTCTATACGTTTTATGGAGGATTCTACCTTGCGATCACGTACCGCACGGTAATGAAAGAAAGCGCTCGAGTACACACCGTTGGCGCACGCCCACACATCCAGGGGATGTTCATTGGCGCAACGCTCCCGATCTTCGCCGGAATGATCATGAGCGTTGCCATTGTTGCGAGTGGAACACGCGAGCTTTTTTGGATCGGTCCGCTCATCTCGCTTTTGGTTGCGGGCGCAGTACCCGCGGCAGTCCGCTATTTTCATGTGCTCCGTATGGACATGCTCGCTACCGAAGCGCTCTCGGTGGTGCTCTGGTTCGTGCTTTTGGCACGGATCATTACCGCTGAATCATGGGGAGAAACCATCGTGGCGACGGTTCTTTTGGCGTGCGCTACGATTCTGGGCGTCTTCTTGGTCCGGGGTGTATCGCGCGAAGCAAGTACTATGCAAGACCTACGGCGTCTGGTGAGCGACCTTATGATTGCGAACCGCCGCTTGCGCCTCCTCGACGAACAGAAGTCGGGATTCATCTCGATCGCATCGCACCAACTCCGCACACCGATCACCGCCATCAAGGGGTATGCCTCAATGGCGACTGAAAGTTCCTTTGGAAACGTGGATGCTACGACACGCGAACCGCTTGAGAAGATCCTCTCCTCAAGCGAGTCTCTGGTGGCGCTTGTCGAGAATCTGCTTGAGGTTTCGCGCATAGAAGAGGGGAGCATGGAGTTTTCCTTTCAGTCAGTTGACTTGCGCGCACTCGCCGAACAAGTGGGTGGGACGTACGCTGCTAAGCTGCGCGCTAAGGGAACACAATTCTCTGTAAAACTTACCGACGAAACTCCCTGCCATGTGCGTGGCGATGAGCGCATGCTTGCCGAAGTGATCGGAAGCTTTATTGAGAACGGCATGCGTGTTGCTCCCCACGGTATGCTCGAGATCCTCCTCTCGCACAATCGCCACACAGGACGTGTGCGCATGGCGATCTCAGACAATGGCTTCGGGGTCGACCGCAGTACGCTTGATGCATTTTCGCGCGAGCACAACACTGCGCACGGCGGTCCGTCGCGGCGCGTGGGACAGTGGCTCTGGCTCTATACTGCGTTTAACGTCATTCGCGCGCACGGCGGACTTTTGTGGGTGGAGTCGGGGGGCTTAGGCAAAGGAGCGACCTATTTCATCGAGCTTCCTCCATGGGGTACGCGCGGGCCAATGCCGCACACGCACGAGCTGGTCGAGACCGACCATATGCATCCCGGACGTGAGCATGTGAATGTGCGTACCAGCAACCACCTATGAACGAAACACTTTCACCGATCCTCATGAGCACGCTCTCGATGGGCGGCGGCGCACTCGCCCTCCTTGCGGGGCTCTTTGTCTATATGCGCGAGCGTACTCACGAAGGCCGCAAGGCATTCATGATCCTTGCCGGAGCAACAGGTCTCTTTGGGCTGGCGCTCGGCGTGTTGTTGTACCCCGACTTGAAGGTACACTCCGCACTAACGATCGTCGCCTATACTCTTGCTGCGGCGATTCCTCCCGCCCTGCTCGTGTTCTCATTTACGGTCATCACTGAGGGACGCGTGTACTCCCGCTTGCATATGCGGGTGGCCGCGCTACCGTTTTTTGGCGCTCTTGCAGCAGTGCTATGGCTTGGATCGAGCGCAGAAACCACCACGAAGAGTTACGAGATCCTTTCCGGCATGTGGCGCTACGCCGCGATCATCTATGTAGGGGCGTACCTTGCGGCGAGTATCGCGGTTCTGTTTGAAAAATATCGCACACGCGCAGGTGCATTTCGCCGTAAGACTGGCGCCATCTTCTGGGTCGTTCTTCTGTTGCTGGGTATTCCCGAAGCGATCGCCGTATTCCTTGCTCCGGAGTTCTGGCCGCTGTATTTTTGGACGTTCCCCGCAGTGATGGGCCTTGGCATCGCTACGCTGGGTTTTGCGCTCTCGCGCGGAGGGTTTTTGGGCGGACGGCTCTATCTCGCAGAGCTTTTCACGGGCTCGGCGATTCTCGTACTTTTTGTTGAAGCACTTTTGGCGTCGACACTCTTTGCACTCTCGATGACGCTCGTAATTCTGTTTTTGATCGCGGGCACCGGCGTATCGCTCATCCGCACCGTTCGCGAAGAGATCTATGCACGCGAAGACATGGAACACCTGCTCGAAGACTTGGCACAGGCACACGAATCTTTGGAGGCCCTCGACAAGAAGAAATCAGAATTCATTTCCGTGGCGTCGCACCACCTCCGCGATCCGCTCACGGTCATCAAGGGATACTCCTCAATGCTTCTTGAAAATTCGTTCGGGGAGCTTTCTTCTGGGCTGCGCGAAGCGGTAGGACGCATTTTCCGTTCGAGTGAGCGCTTGATCGACATTGTCGATGATTTTCTCGACACGGCACGCATCGAGAGCGGTGAAATGCCGTATGAGTGGTCGATGGTGGATGTGAAAGCGATGCTTGAAGAGCTGGTCACTGAATTCACCCCGATTGCTGATCATGCCGGCATGCATATGACGTTTGTTCCTGCATCAAGCGATGCACTGGTCACGTATGCCGATGCGGGCAAGATCCGCCAGATGTTCTCAAACTTGATCGACAACGCCATTAAGTACAACGTAAAGGGCGGAGAAGTTTCGATCGCGATGCGTCGTATTCCCGGTGGGGCAGGTGATGCTATTCTCGCATCCTTCACTGACACGGGCATCGGCATTCGCGCCGCAGATCTCGATCACATTTTTGAAAAATTCGGCCGTGGAGAAGGCGTAAGCAAGGTCTATACCGAAGGATCCGGCCTTGGTCTGTATGTTGCGCGCGAGATCCTGCGTCACCACCAGGGACGCATCTGGGGTGAGTCTGCCGGAGTGGGTAAGGGTGCCACCTTCTACGTTGAGCTTCCGATTACCACCGAAGCACACGCTAGCGCCACCCCGCAAGTGGCTTAAAGCGACCATTTTTGATATCATCACCCAATGGCAGAAACACCACAGATCGTCCTTACGGGAGACCGCCCGACCGGCAAACTCCATTTAGGGCATTACGTTGGATCCCTCAAAAACCGGGTCGCTCTTCAAGATACCCACACGCAGTATGTGCTCATTGCCGACGTGCAGGCACTCACGGATAATTTTGATAATCCGTCGAAGGTGCGCAACTCCGTTCCCGAGGTGGCGCTCGACTATCTTGCGTCAGGTATCGATCCGGCCAAGTCCACCATCTTTATTCAGTCACAGATCCCCGCCATTGCCGAGCTTACCGTTTTCTTCCTCAACCTTGTCACCGTGGCGCGCCTCAAGCGCAACCCGACCGTCAAAGACGAGATGAAACAAAAAGGCTATGGTGAAGACGTGCCGGCGGGATTCCTTTCGTACCCTGTGTCGCAGGCGGCAGACATTCTTGCGTTCAAAGCAAATCTCATCCCCGTCGGCGAGGATCAGTTGCCGGTGATCGAGCAGACCAACGAGATCGCCGAAAAATTTAATCGCATCTATGGCGAAGTGTTTCCTCACGTGAAGCCGCTTCTCTCAACAGCACCGCGCCTGTCCGGCATCGACGGCAAAGCAAAAATGTCCAAGTCGCTCGACAATGGAATCTACCTCGCGGACTCTCCCGAAGAGATCGAGCGCAAGGTGATGATGATGTATACCGACCCTGAACATGTGCGCGCTGAAGATCCGGGGCACCTCGAGGGCAACGTTGTCTTCGAGTACCTTGATATCTTTGATACCGACACGGATGGTCTTGCGGAGCTTAAGGCAGGATACCAGAAGGGTGGCGTGGGCGACGTGGTGGTGAAGCGCCGACTCCTTGCACTTTTGCAAGAGGTGATCGGACCGATCCGTGAGCGTCGTGAGCATTTGGCAAAAGACCCTAAGTACGTGATGGACATCGTCGCCGAGGGCACCAAGCGTGCACGCGAGGTTGCTGACGAAACACTCGCGCAAGTCAAAGAGGCAATGCAAATCCGCTATTTCTAGTATGGAACAGTTTGGCACCCCACAACAGCACCCTCCACACGAGAACCCGCCGCCTGATCCGGCGATGCTCATCCAGCATGACCTCCTCGAGCGTCATCCTGATTGGATCGAGACGCACGCCGAAGATTTCCGTGCGCTCATCACCAACTACCCGCAGATACTCGAGGATTACGAGCAAGACCCCAAAGAAGCCATAAAAAAGATCGAAGAGTTTTACTACGAATAAATTATGCGAACCTACATACAAACCCTTGCGGACCATATCGGAGAAGAAGTAACCATCGCCGGATGGATCAACGTACGCCGCGATCACGGCAAGCTCGTGTTTCTCGACCTGCGTGACAGAACAGGCCTCCTTCAGATGGTGGCACTTCCAAATCATGCCGAGGCACACGCTATTGCCGGTACGGTGCGCCCTGAATGGGTTGTTGGGGTGACCGGTATGGTGAATAAGCGCCCCGAGAAAATGGTGAATGCTAATTCGCCGACCGGCACCATCGAGCTCGAGATCACCGAGATGCGCGTCTTGGCACAGGCAGAAGAACTGCCGTTCGACAAAGACACGGAGCTCAACCTCGATACGTATCTCGACTACTTGCCCCTCACGCTCCGCACTGAGCGCGCACAGGCAACGTTCCGCGTGCAGGCGCGCATCATCCAGGCATTCCGCGAATTTTTGATCCAAGAAGGGTTCACCGAGGCACAGGTACCTAAGCTCGTGGGTGGCGATGCTGAGGGTGGCGCATCGGTATTCCCGGTAGAGTACTTTGGCCATACCGCATACCTCGCCACAAGCCCCCAGCTCTACAAGCAGATTCTTGTGGGTGTGTTTGAGCGCGTGTTCACGACCGGCAACATGTACCGCGCCGAGAAGCACAGCACCACGCGCCATTTGAACGAATACACGAGTCTTGATCTTGAGATGGGATTCATCAAGGACCACACCGATATCATGGATCTCGAGCGCCGTATGCTCGCACACATCATGCAGGCACTCGCACGCGACTCTGCGGCCGACTTTGCGCTCTTTGGCACCGAGATCCCGACAGTGGGGGAAACTGTCCCCACATGGAAACTCCGCGAAGCGCAGGAGATCATTAAAAAAGAATTCGGCGAGGATTGCGTCGGCGAGCCCGACCTCGAGCCTCAACACGAGCGCTGGCTTTGTGAGTATGCTAAGAACAAATTCAATTCCGACTTCGCATTCATCACGCACTATCCGGTCAAGAAACGCCCGTTTTATACGTACGAAGACGAAGCAGACCCCGGCTTCACCAAGAGCTTTGACCTGCTCTTTCGTGGCGTTGAGATCACAACCGGCGGTCAGCGCATTCACGAGTACGGCAAACTAATCGAGAACATTAAAGCATGGGGACTCAAACCTGAGAGCTTCTCCTACTATCTCCAAGCATTCAAGTACGGCATGCCGCCGGAAGGAGGCCTTGCTATCGGCCTTGAGCGCCTCACCGCAAAGCTCTTGGGCATTGAGAACGTAAAACAAGCAACTCTCTTCCCGCGCGATCTCAATCGCATCGACACGCTTCTTTCGGGAGGAAAGGAAGAAAAGTAGAGATGCAAATCCTATGCGCGTGTACCTCATCCGCCATGGTGAAAGCGAGTCCAATGCACTGCGCATTCATCAAGACCATACTCCAAAGTTGACCGAAAAAGGGCGCGCGCAAGCAGAGTTTGCCGCGCATCGTTTGCGTAATGTTCCGCTCGAAAAGATCATTGCGAGTCCGTATCCGCGCGCCCATGAGACAGCCACGATCATCGGACACACGCTCAATCTTCCCGTCGAAGAGTCCGAGCTTCTGGTGGAGACGCGGCGCCCTTCAGAGGTTGTCCATCAGAGTCATGACTCCGCCATAGCACAAGAGGTTGAACGGGCATACCGAGAGAACCTCGACAATCAGGACTGGAAATATTCTGACGAAGAAAGTTTTGCTGAAACGCGTAAGCGAGGGATCGACGCCCTCGCGCTCATTGCGCAACACACAGAAGAGAAACTTCTCGTCGTTTCGCACGGCAACTTTATGCGTATGCTCGTAGCACTCGTTTTGTTTGGCGAAGCGATGACACTACGTGAGTTTCAGAACTTCCGTGAAGCAACGCTTACCAACAACACCGGCATCACGATTTTGAGCCGTCACACTGATTGCGCCCATCGCGAGGGCGATCACTGGCAACTCATCTCCTGGAACGACCACGCGCATTTGTGATGAAGTTCATTAATTTCATTAAATCTTCCAGATACGTCCTATGGGGTATGGAGAGAAAAGTGAGTTATCCACAGGTTGCTTGACTTTTAATGAAGAATATGGTACACTTCCAATACGTTATTAATGGGTTTTTTAATAGGAAACACGAAAATGAATTCGTTTAAAAAAGTATCGTTTGGTGTTTGTGCAGCAGCGTTCATCCTTTTGGGCGGAGCACAGGTTGCGTCAGCGCAGGTGTTCACGCAGGATCTCGGTATCGGTTCTACGGGAACTGAGGTGACGAAGCTTCAGGAGCGCCTTCTTGCTGAAGGTCTTCTTGCAAGCGATGTGAAGGCAACCGGTTACTATGGGGCGCTCACCGAGGAAGCGGTGGTGAAGTTCCAACAGCTTTACACTATCGACATGACGGGTACTGTTGGTCCTAAGACCCGCGCTATCTTGAACGGCACGTCATCAGGCGGATCGGAAGGTTCTGTCCTTGGCGCATCAACGTTTAACTTTACGCAGAATCTCGTTGTCGGCTCAACCGGCGAAGAGGTTACCAAGCTTCAGGAGCGCCTTCTTGCAGATGGCCTTCTCGCAAGCGATGTGACCCCGACTGGCTACTTTGGCTCACTCACTGAGGGTGCAGTCAAGAAGTTTCAGGAGCTCTACGGTATCGAAATGACGGGCACCGTTGGTCCCCTCACACGCGCAGCACTCAACAAGTAAATAATAATCTTCACACAATAGTGTGCACAAAGAGCTCCGCATGTTGCGGAGCTCTTTGTTTTGTGCTATAATATACGAACATATATGCAACGTTTTCTCAAAAATCTCAAGCGGTATTTCATTCCTCATCTGGAGAATGACTACAAGCCCCGCTTCTTCGCGATACGAAGTGTTTTGGCGCTCTCCACAGCCATTGTGGGACTGTTTCTTTTGGCGGTGGTACAGCATGTGGCAATTTTGAATGGAAGCAACATACTTGCGACTGTTGTGTCGAGCACGCTCGTGGATATCACCAATGATGATCGTGCGGAGAATGGATTGAGGACACTCTCGTACAATCCAGTGCTTGCACATGCGGCACAGCTCAAGGCGGATGACATGGCGGCAAAGTCATACTTTGCGCACACGAGCCCCGAAGGCGTGACGCCGTGGCACTGGCTTGAGGAGGCGGGGTACACATTCAGCTATGCAGGGGAGAATCTTGCCGTGAATTTTTCTGACTCTATCGACGTGGGGGAGGCGTGGATGAACTCTCCCGGGCACCGCGCCAATATTTTGAATGATCGCTTTACCGAGATCGGTATTGCAAGCGCAGAAGGTGTATATGAAGGTCAGCCGACGGTTTTCGTGGTGCAATTCTTTGGTAAACCTGCAAAAGTGCAGGTTGCACAGGCAGGCGAGTCAGTGGTTACGCGTGAGACGCGCTCCGCAGAGAACGAAACAGCTACCACCACGGTTGCGGGAACCACAGAAGATGCACCACCGGCAAATGAAGTCGCCGGTGCCATGATCGAGACCGTGGTCGTCGACGATATGTTCGTTGCAGTGAAGAATAGCGATGTTGTGGAGGCGGAAAGTACATCCACGTCGGTAATTGAGGCGCCCGAAGGGTCATTGGTCGGACGTGTGCTCGCATCACCACAGACGGCCCTCTCGTACGCATATTTGATATTTGGAATACTCGTAGTGCTTGCGCTCGCGCTCGATACTATGATAGAGATTCGCCGACGCCACCCGATGCACATTGTGTACGCACTGCTCCTTTGGATTTTGATCATCGGACTTTTGTATGCGGGCGGGGCGTATGTGTTTCCCGATGTGATCGTGGTGTAAATTAAACGGCTCAGCCCATGGGCTGAGCCGTTTAAGGAGCGACTTCGTTTGCGTTTCCGAGCGACATTATTTTCTTTGGCGCGAAGTGCCTTAGAAAATAAGAAGTACCTGTGTGTGCCGAGGAGCTCATACAGGTCAATACCCGCCTTTTTTGTGGCAGGGGGACCTTTATTTCCTTTGAAATAAAGGTTATCCGCGCTATGATGAACACATGGAATCGGCATTTCAGGTAAAAACACAAACGTTTGAAGGGCCGCTCGACCTCCTCCTTTCGCTCATAGAAAAGCGGAAGCTCCTCATCAACGAGATTACGCTCTCGCAGATCGCCGACGACTACTTGATATACGTGCGCTCCATATCAGACATGCCGCTCAAAGACACCGCACAATTCTTGCTCGTGGCGTCAACGCTCGTGCTCATCAAGTCGCGCTCACTTCTGCCCACGCTTGCGCTCACCACAGAAGAGGAACGAAGCATTGGTGATCTTGAGCGCCGGCTTAAACTCTATGAACGCTATCGCGCACTCTCGGTAGGACTCAAAGATCGCTTTGGGAAGACGATGCTTTTTCCTCGGCGCGAGGGTGGTGCCACGGTGCCGGTCTTTGCACCCGACGCCGAAACAGCAGTGCCGTCTATCCGCACCGCAGTGGCCGGCGTGATCGCACGCTTCCCGAAAGCGATTGTGCTTCCCAAGATCGTGGTGAAGAAGATCATGTCCATCGAAGATATGATGGAGCGTTTGCGCGATCGCGTTTCAAGCGCGCTCAAGATGAGCTTCAAGGATTTTGTGGGGAAGACCGCCACCGAAAAGAAAGAGGTGATCGTCGGGTTCTTGGCGCTCTTGGAACTGATGCGCGAGGGCGTGATCGATGCGGTTCAGCACGCGCGTTTCGATGACATTTCGGTCGAGTCGCAAGAGGTGGGTGTTCCCAAATATTTTTAAATTTGTATACTGTCTTTACCATGGAACTCTCTGCACGCGTTGAAGCACTTTTGTTTTACAAAGCAGAGCCGGTCGCGATCGACCGGCTTGTGGTGATGCTCGGCGTATCAAAAGAAGAGATCATGGCAGCGCTCGAGGTGCTCCGCGCACGCTATGATGGGACAGGGCTTTCCCTTATGCAGAACGGCGAAGAGGTAATGCTTGCCACGGCATCCGGGGCAAGCGAGCTTATCGAGACGCTCATTAAAGAAGAACTCTCGCGTGAGATCGGTAAGGCGGGAATTGAGACGCTTTCAATCGTGCTCTATCGCGGGCCGGTCACCCGCAGCGAGATCGATTACGTGCGCGGGGTCAATTCCAACTTTATGCTTCGCGCACTGATGACGCGGGGGCTCGTGGAGCGTGTCGCCGATCCTGCCGGCGGGCGTGTACCGCTCTATCGACCGACGTTCGAGCTCCTCTCGCATTTGGGTGTGACTCGTGCCGAGGACCTGCCAGACTACGAAGCCGTGCGTGAGGAATTGGTAGCGTTTGAGGCAGGGAAGGAGGATCCGGCACTGGGCACACCTGCACCCATGCACAGCGACGAAACGGCTATCGATCAGCACGAAGAGATGATGGGCGCTGACGAAGAAGAATTTGCCGCGATGGAAGAGGTGATCGCGCAAGAAGAGTTGCCACAGGAACACCATGAAGAAACTACTTGAACACATCATCGCGGAGAGCAGTGAATATTCTGATGCGCCCCAAATCGGGCGCGCGACTTTTGACGTGCCGCTCTCACTGCTTGAGCAGGATCCGGTGCCGATGCCGCGCTACACTCGATTCCATGCGCTCACTGCTTTTGCGTTTGTGGTGATTGCGGGTGGCGTGGTCTTTGTGGGACACCAGGGGAGCGTCCTACCCGGCGGCTCCACGCTTTCTCTCTCGAATGATCGCGGGAAATCGGTGCCGGCGTCCGTGCCAATACGCAATTATTTTGAAACCATTACACTTTCTGCGCAGTCTGCGTATGTGCTCGATGTTGCTACCGGCAAGATTCTCTATGCAAAGAACGAGCGCAAGATACTGCCACTCGCGTCACTTACCAAAGTCATGACCGGACTCGTGGCGACGGATGCCGGTGATGCATCCACACGGATCGCCATTCATGCCGCGGCTGTACAAGAAGAAGGAGATTCTGGGTTGCTTCCGGGTGAAGAATTGGGACTCAAGGATATTTTGGATTTTACACTGGTCTCGTCTTCAAATGACGGTGCGCAGGCCATCGCCGCTTGGGCGGGAGGCACATTCGGCGATAGTTCGTCGCCGGCCTTGCCGCAAGATCGTTTTATTGCACAAATGAATGAACGCGCGCGAGCGCTCGGACTTTCTGATACGACGTTCAGCAATCCGACAGGACTAGACCTCGACAGTTCGACCGCGGGTGCGTATGGGTCGGCACGCGATATGGCAAATCTTTTTGCACACATTGCCACACATCGCCCCGAGATCCTTGCGGCAACCTCTCAGGATCGTGTCACGGTATGGTCGCGCGATGCCCTCCAGCACACTGCCACCAACACAAACCCGCTCGCGACCAAGATTCCCGGTCTCGTAGCATCAAAGACGGGGTACACCGAGCTTGCCGGCGGCAACCTGGTGGTTTCGATCGATGCTGGTGTGGCGCACCCGGTAGTCATTGCCGTTTTGGGTTCCACCGAAGAGGGGCGCTTTGAGGATGTCTCGCGCCTTGCCAAATCGGCGCTAAAACAACTCTCAGAAAAAGCCCCGTAGGCAAAATTTACAGGTTACATGGCGGCAGGGTATACTGAATCAACATCCTATGTCCATCAAACAAACAGGCCCCCGTTTTGTTGTTGCCGCCCTCGTACTTCTGGGCAGCTTTTTCTTTGTGGCGAACTCGGCGAGTGCTGCGACGTATTATGTCAGAACTGATGGCGACAGCACGAACTGCACAGGACTCTCGGATGCGGCGTATCCGGGATCAGGCTCTGCGCAGGTGTGTGCGTGGGCGACGGTCGCAAAAGTTAACTCGGTTACGTATACAGCAGGAGATATGGTTCGGTTCAAGCGCGGTGGCACATGGTCTGGCACACAGCTTAGTCCCAAATCAAATGTCACGTATGCGGCTACCGTAGAAGATGGTGATAAGCCGATTCTTACGACTTCAGCAACAACGCGCACGGTATTCCTGAGCGCGCTACAAGGCGTAACTTTGGAAGACCTGGATGTGCGGGGAGGCACGAGTGCTGCCCTGCAGATTAACTCAAGCGGTAATTCTACGCCCATCACATTGAATCGAATAGATGTCAGTGGCGGGGGGAGTTATCAGGTATACATTTATGAATCAGTGGTTACTGCTACTGACGTAGATGCAACAGGCGAAAATCCATTTTATTTTACGACTGCAGCAACCCCGACCATCTCCACGAACGCCACATTCACCTCAAGCGCAGCGACGAGAGGGTCCGATACTGCCGTTTCGACCGGATTCAGTCTCAATCAGTCATCGACGCTTACATGTACTGGATGTGTCGCACACAACAATTACCTCGATGGATTTACTACGAATGGTCCGTCAGCTCTGACCTGTACTGATTGTTTGGCATACAACAACGGAACAACAACAAATGCTACTTCTGGAGACGGATATACCTCTCACGATACCTCAACGCTTAATGTGCGTCATAGTATTGCGTATGGGAACTTGAAATCAGGCGTAGCCGTCACGGGTGATTCCACCGGAGAAATTCTTCATTCCGTTTTTTACAACAACGTTGAAGGAACGAATGGATCCGGATGGGATTCCGCCGGAGATGTGGGGATAGGCATCAACGCTACTGGAAACTGGACCGTGAAGAATAATATTACGTATGGTCATCCGGTAGAGATGATGATAAGCGCAAACACAGTGGGTGCCGGCGCAGTGATAGATTCCGATTATAATATTTTCTATGATTCCCTTGGGGGAAACGCGTTTGATTATGATGGAACACTTTCTGGTTTTGCGGCATATCAGACTGCAAGCAGTCAGGACCAGCATTCTTTAAATACTGACCCGCTCTTTACGAGCATTGTTGGGAATGACTTCACCCTCCAATCTACTTCTCCCGCCATCGACGCGGGCGTCGATGTAAACCTCACCTCAGACTACGTTACCAATCCTCCGTACGACATGCCATCGATTACTAACACGGGAAGTGTGGGTTCATACTCAAAAGCATATGTCGATATCGGTGCCTACGAATACGTCACACCTCCTACTCCAACGATCGAGAGCTCAACTCACGCATCAGAATCAACTTGGTACAACAGCCTCACTCCGGTCACGATCTCCTTTGCGTCTCCCTATACCTCAACCACGAACGCAACAACCACTGACTTCAGGTACGTAGTGAATCAAACCGCATCCCCAACAGCCGCCGCTGTGCGGGCGGGCACCCTTCTTGATGATGCAATCACGTTTGATGCTGGATCACTGGTAACCACCGATGGTACATGGTACGTTCACACTGTCGCACAAAACGAAGCCACCACCACTGCGTTCTCTTCAAGTTTTGATACGTACGCCGTGAAGTACGACGGTACCGCTCCGAGTGCAACACTCTCGAGTCCCGGTGATGGGAGCTCGGTCTCCACCGCACGTCCGACGTTTGAATGGTCCGGATCAGATGCTTCTTCAGGGATCGCTTCATATGCTCTGTATATCGACAGCGCACTCGATACGGGAGGGATCGCCGGCTCGTCAACAGCTTCAGGAAGCGATCTCTCGTGCGGGACGCACACGTGGTACATCATTGTTACTGACAGCGCGGGGAACACGACGACCTCTTCATCACACACCTTCACCCGAACCTGTGGAGGCGGTATCCCGTCAGCAGGCGGAGGAGGTAGCGTGAATACGCAGTCGACCATCCCTGTTCCACCCATTGCCACAAGTACTCCCACCACAACATCTGTTCTTTCCGGCAACGACGCGGTCAGGGCACAGTTGAGAACACTCCAAGAACACCTCGTAGTACTCCTCCAAGAGCTTATAAAAGTGCTCATTGCAGAGTTGCAGAAAAAGGGGAGTGGGTAGTCAAAAGGGGGCTGACTGGCACGTCGCTTAACTTTCCGTTATACTGGGCGGATGATGTTTGATGCTCTCATTGCTCTTAATGCCTTTAAGGTATTTGCTCCCGCAGCGATCGCGTTCTTTGTAGGATTGTCGATCACGCCGATTCTTACGCATTATCTCTACAAGCACAAAGCGTGGAAGAAGAAAAGCGTACAGAAAGCGCTTGATGGGGGAGCCGCTCCGATCTCTGCATCATTACACAAAGATGAAGTCAAAAAAACACCGCGCATGGGCGGTATTGTGATCTGGGTGAGCGCCCTACTTACGATCGCGGTCATTTGGCTCATTTCGCAATTGTTTCCGAACGAGATCACACGCAAGCTCGATTTTTTGAGCCGTAATCAGACATGGCTCCCGCTCTTTACGCTCGTTATTGCGTCGCTGGTCGGGCTTGCGGACGATCTTCTTCAGGTGGCGGGTAAAGGCGGGTACATTGCAGGTGGACTCTCGCTCACGAAACGTATTGCGTTGGTGCTTTTGATTGGAGCGGTCGGTTCGTGGTGGTTTGCGACCAAGCTTGACCTGACCTCGATTGCCATTCCGTTCATGGGCGAGATCGATCTCGGGCTCTTTTTTGCGCCATTCTTTATGCTGGTGATGCTGGCACTTTTTTCAGGCGGAGTGATCGACGGCATCGACGGACTCTCCGGCGGGGTGATGGCGGCCATATTCTCTTCGTACGCAGGAATCGCGTTCTTCCAGGGGCAGATCGATCTCGCCGCATTCTGTGCGGTCGTGGTTGGAGGCATCCTCGCATTTCTTTGGTTCAACATTCCTCCCGCGCGGTTCTACATGTCGGAGACGGGGATCTTGGGGCTTACGGCTTCGCTTACGGTCGTCGCATTTCTTACGCGTGAAGTTGCGGTACTTCCGATCATTGCGCTCCCGCTCTTCGTAAGCTCGGGCTCGGTCATCATTCAAACTATTTCAAAAAAGATGCGTAACGGCAAAAAGGTATTTTTGGTTGCGCCGATCCATCACCACTTTGAGGCACTCGGGTGGCCGTCGTACAAAGTCACGATGCGCTTCTGGATTCTCTCGGTTGTCTTTGCGATTATCGGCATGGTGATCGCACTGGTCGGGTAACCGTTACTTGTCATGAAGAACCACCCCGTCGACAAGATCTTTCTCACGATCGTCATTGGAATCCTTGCGGGAGGTCTGACGATATTTTATTCGGCATCACTCGGTATTTTTGCAAAGAAAGGCGGTGACGTTTTTTCAGGTATTCTTATGAGCCAGCTCGGGCTCGGGTTACTCCTCGGCAGTATCGCGTGTGCGCTCTTTTCATATATTCCGTATCGGTTTTGGCGCGCCTACGCGATGCATGTCTTCCTTGCAACGCTCGCGTTGACCGCCCTAGTGTTCGTCCCCGGTCTTGGGGGTGAATCAGGAGGAGCAAAGCGCTGGATCTACTTGGGGCCAATATCGATCCAACCCTCGGAGCTTTTGAAGTTAGGGTTTGTGATCTATCTCGCCGCATTCCTTTCGCATATTCGCGGAACGGCACGCGCCTCGAATCGCGCGCTTTACGGATTTTTGGCAATCACCGGTGCTGTGGCGCTTTTGGTGGTGACCCAACCGGACACGGGTACCTTTGGGGTCATGTTCTTTGCCGGTATTGCGATGCTCCTGGTGAGCGGCGTGCCATGGCGGCATATAGGCATCATCTTTGTGTTGGGTATTCTTGCGCTCGGATTGCTCGCGGTCGTCAAACCGCACGTAGCAGATCGCATCACCACATTCATGCATCCTGAGCGCGATGCCCAAGGGTCCGGATACCAGATCCAACAGTCACTCACGGCGATCGGTTCAGGAGAGGTTGTGGGACGCGGGTTTGGGAAGAGTCTCCAGAAATTCTACTACTTGCCCGAACCGGTCGGCGACTCGATCTTTGCTGTAGCGGCGGAAGAATTCGGGTTTGTCGGGTCGGTTGCCATCATTCTGGCCTTCCTGTTCTATGCGGGGCGAGGATTGGTAATTGCCCAAAAAGCGCCCGATCAATTTAGTGGACTTCTGGTCGTGGGAATTGTTATACTCATTATATCCCAAGCATTTTTGAACATTATGTCTATGCTAGGGATCTTTCCGCTTACTGGGGTACCACTCCCGTTCATCAGTCACGGCGGAACGGCATTGCTCATGGTCCTTGCAGGAGCGGGAATCATTCTCAATGTGTCGCGCTTTGCACGTACGACGTAAGGTTTCGGGCTTCATCACGGCTTAATATAGAGGGGAGCGTGATGGTCCACGCCAATCGCTTGATCTGAATTCATACCCACATCCACATGAAAGTACTTTTTACCGGAGGGGGAACAGGGGGGCATTTTTACCCGCTTCTTCCTATTGCTGACGAACTTCATGCGATGCTTGATCGTGAACGGCTTGCGGGTGTCGAAATGTATTTCATGTCTGATAGTCCATACGACGAGCGCGCACTTTTTGAACACAAACTGATCTTCAAAAAGATTCCCACCGGCAAGCGCCGAACCTACGCATCATTTCAAAATGTTCTTGATGTATTCAAGATCGCCTTTGCATGTATTCGTGCGCTCGGCGTGATGTTTCGTCTCTATCCGGATGTGGTCGTGGGCAAGGGTGGCTACGCAAGTTTTCCTGCGCTCTTTGCGGCACGGATGCTCAGGATCCCGGTGATCATTCATGATTCTGATACGGTGCCCGGCCGCGTGAATATCTGGGCGGGTAAATTTGCAAAGCGCATCGCGATCTCATACCAGCAGGCGGCAGAATATTTTCCGCGTGCGCGCACCGCGCTCACCGGACAGCCCCTGCGAACCTCGATTATTACGCCGGTGAAAGACGGATCGCACCAGTTCTTTGGTTTTGATCCTAGTATCCCCACGATCCTCGTTGTGGGCGGGTCTCAGGGTGCTTTGCGTATCAATGACACGCTCTTAAACGCCTTGCCGAACTTGATCGGACGTTTCCAGATCATTCATCAGACCGGTGACCGCAACTTGAAAGAAGCGGAGCAGATCTCGGGACTTGTGCTCGAAAAGAGTCCGTACAAGAATCGCTATAAGGCATTTGGCACGCTTGATGATGCGACCCTTGTACGTGCGGCAGGCATTGCTGATCTGGTGATCACCCGTGCAGGATCAACGCTCTTCGAGATCGCCCTTTGGGGAATTCCTTCGATCGTGATTCCGCTTGCGATCACGCGAGATCAGCGTACGAACGCATATACGTATGCACGCGCCGGTGCCGCCGAGGTGATCGAAGAAGCGAATCTTTCTCCGCATATTCTTACGGCACTTATTGAATCCATTATGGATGATGCTACAAAGCGCGCGCTCATGGCCGAGAGTACGATACCGTTTCGTCATCCTGATGCGGCAAGAAAGATCGCCGAACAGGTGGTCCAAGTGTTGGTTGAACACAAAAAAATGGAACTGCGCACCGCATAATGAATTCTATGAACCATAACCCCGAACGCGTCGTAACCCGATTCGCCCCGTCACCAACAGGCGTGTTGCATGTTGGCTCAGTGCGCACCGCACTCTTTAGTTTTCTCTATGCACGCAAATACGGCGGCTCATTCATTTTGCGTATCGAAGATACCGACAAGGAGCGCTCAGAGAAAGCGTATGAAGAAAATATTCTTGAGGGGCTGCGTTGGCTCGGCATCACGCACGATGAATTTTATCGTCAGTCTGAACGTGGCGATGTATACAAAAAATATCTCGAACAACTCATTGCCTCCGGTGCGGCGTACATCTCGCAAGAGGAAGGCGGCGGGGAAGGGAAGCGCGCATCAGTGATCCGTTTTAAGAATCCGAACAAAAAAGTCGTATTCCGCGATGAAGTGCGCGGCGATATCGAGATCGACACCACTGATCTTGGTGATTTTGTCATCGCCAAAGATCTGGATACGCCGCTCTATAACTTTGCGGTGGTGGTCGATGATTTTGATATGGGGGTTACGCACGTGATCCGCGGTGACGACGGTATTGCGAACACTCCGCGTCAGGTCTTGATCCAAGAGGCACTCGGTGCACCGCGGCCGATCTATGCGCACCTGCCGCTCATTCTTGCCCCGGACCGCTCCAAGCTTTCTAAACGTCATGGTGCGGTCTCGGTCACTGAGTATCGCGATATGGGGTACCTGCCGGAGGCCGTGGTAAATTTCCTCGCACTCATTGGATGGAATCCCGGCGGTGAGCAGGAAGTATTTTCAATGGAGGAATTGACTGAGCTATTCTCGCTTGAAAAGATCCAGAAGGCGGGTGCGGTCTTTAATCTCGAAAAATTGAATTGGCTCAATCGGCATTACCTCAAAGATCTCTCGGAAGACAGTGCACTGCAAATGATCATGGCGGCGCTCCCTCCGCAGACGAAACTCTTTTCGGAATTTAACGAGGGTCTGATCCTCAAACTCTTGCCGGTCATTCTTGAGCGTGCCGACAACATCCGCGGCATCACGGATGCCTTTGCGTCGCATGAGTATGATTACTTCTTTACTGCACCGGAGTATCAGTCAGAACAGCTTCTCTGGAAGGGTGAGACTGATCATGTGCGCACCGCAAAGCGTCTTGAGACGGTTATCGATATGATCCAGACGGTTCCTGACACGCAATTTTCTGCAGAGACGATCAAGCAGGCAGTCTGGGATTTTGCTGAACAAGAGGGGAGAGGGAGCGTGCTCTGGCCGACCCGATTTGCGCTTTCCGGCAGGGAACGCTCACCCGATCCGCTTCTCATCGCTTCCATCATTGGCAAGGATGAAACGGTCAAGCGATTGCTTCATGCAGTACGGGCGTTGACCGCATAGTACGAACCATGGTTTCAAAACAATACAAAAAACTAGGAATTGGATTTCTCGGAGCGGCAGGATTTCTGATCGCATTCCCTGCGTACGGCGGGATCATTGATGATCTGCGTTCAAAGATCACCGGGAAGTCGACCGAGATCGAACGCCTCGAGCAGGAGATCAATGAGTACCAGAAGCAAGTGTCCGAGACTTCCAAGCAAGCAAAGACGCTTCAGACGAGCGTAAAAACGCTGGAGACCACGCAGAAGAAACTCGAGAAAGATATCACCCTCACCGAGACAAAGCTCGAGACGACCACGTACAAGATTGAAAAAATAACCGTAGAGCTAGGGGATACGGCATCGCGTATCGAGCAAGGCAATAAGTCTATTATTGAGATGCTACGTACGATCGATGAGATCGATCAGGCAAGTTTGGTTGAGGTCATGTTCTCGAATGAGTCACTCGCTGACTTCTGGGATCGCGCCGAAGGGGTTGCGCGCGTACAGGAGATCATGTCAGATCGTGTCTCGTCGCTTAAGCTTGCCAAGGATGAACTCGAGACGAAGAAATTCGAAAGCGAGGCAGAGAAGCGCGCGCTGGCGCGCTTTCAGGACGAACTTGGCGACCGCAAGGTGCTCGTAGATCAAAACAAGAAGACCAAGGCTCAGCTCTTGGCAGAGACGAAAAGCAAGGAATCAAACTACCGTAAGATCCTTGCCGAGAAGCAGGCACTTATGGAGGCATTTGAGAAAGAGCTCCGGAGCTACGAGTCACAGCTCAAGATGGTGATCGACCAAGATGCGCTTCCGACACGCGGGTCAGAATCTTTGTCGTGGCCACTTGCGCGCGTTATCTTGACGCAGTACTTCGGCAACACAGAATTCGCCAAGAGCGGCGCATACAACGGGAGCGGACACAATGGTATCGACTTGGGGGTTGCCGTGGGCACCAAGGTCATGGCCTCTGCCGCAGGCGTGGTCACGGGGGCCGGTGATACGGATAAAGTCTGCCCGGGTGCCTCATACGGCAAGTGGGTCCTCGTAAAGCATGAGAACGGCCTCTCAACCCTCTATGCGCACCTTTCCCTCATCAAGGTATCAGAAGGCGAGTCTGTGCCCGCAGGAGGCCTCGTGGGCTACAGCGGCAATACAGGATACTCAACAGGACCGCACCTGCACTTTACGGTGTACGCAACGGAAGGCGTTCAGGTTCAGTCGCGCAAGAGTAAAGTTTGCGGCGGTACCTATACAATGCCGATCGCACCACTCAATGCATATTTGAACCCGTTGGATTACTTGCCACCGTTGCCGTAGAGAGTTCATTCCGAGAGAGCATGGCGAGGATACGCGCGGGATCCCAGGTCCGCCTTATTCTTTGTATATAATGTTCGCAAAAGATATATTGTGCGAACATTATGGATAACTATACCCCATACGAACAAAGGGCTCGGCACTGTGACCCGGGCACTTCTCCCCCTCGCTTGACCCATGGTGTCGGGCGGACTATAGTGACGGAAGTTTTGATCTGGAGAAAACTGTATGGCAGAGATCTTGAATGAGATAAACAGGAAAGTACGAATCTTACTGATTGAAGACAGCGAGAGTGTTCAGGTCGGGTACCGGCGAGCACTCGAGGACATCGCTTCCCTATTCCCTGCCACTAATCTTATAGATGCCCGCAGGGAGCTTGAAGGTGCAGTAGCTGCAAAGAAACGGGGGCTTCCCGGTTTTGATTTTGTGGTTGTTGATGCGTGTATTCCGGTTACGTCGGGCGAGGAAGTGATCGATACCCCGAACACAACGTCCTTAGTAACTGAGTTTCGGAGTAAACTTGGAACTGTTCCATTTATTGCAGCGTCAAGTGAACCAACCTTTAACGATCAGTTGGTTGCCGCGGGATGCGGGTATATCTCAAATAAAAATGATCTTCGTGCGGTCATCGTGCGACTAGTCGCATAGCACCGATACCTAGGTATCGTCTGTAAGCGTCGGATTTATTTCCGGCGCTCTTCTTTTGAGAGATCGGTTGCGATAAACTCCCCGAGCGGATGCTTTCGGTGACCATGTGGGCGCGCCGGACAGTACGCACGACCATAGTCGATGAGTAAGTATGTAAAGCGGAACCATTCTTTTTGTGGGATGATCGCCATGAGGTCGCACTCGATTTTTTCCGGGGTGGTTTCAGTAGTGAGGCCAAAGAGTCGAGCAAGGCGTTTGACGTGCGTATCGACGGCGATCCCCTCATAGATATCGTATGCATTCCCGAGCACCACGTTTGCCGTCTTACGCGCCACGCCGGGGATCATAAGCATTTCATCCATCGTACGCGGTGCCCCACCATCGTGGTGTGTGAGAAGATAGTTTGCCGCGGCAATGATGTTCTTTGCTTTGTTGCGGTAGAAACCGGTTGAGTAGACGTCGCGCTCGAATACGCTTTGCTTGGCGTGCGCGTAGTCTTCGATCGTGCGGTATTTTTTGAAAAGCGTTGCGGTCACCTTGTTCACCTGCTTGTCGGTACATTGTGCAGAAAGCATCACGGCAACCAAAAGTTCCCAGTGGTTCGAATAGTTGAGGATCATCCCCGCCTCTGGGAAAAGTTTTTTGAGCTTGCGGATAAGCAAGCGTGCCTTTACTTTGCGCGCCGCCAGGTCGCGGGGTGAGATTTTGTTGCGCGTGGTCATACGAGGGAGAATGTTCGGCCTTCTTTACGGATGAACCCCTCTTTGGCAAGTGCGGCAAGATTATCCGCAAGAGATGGATACTGGATATGCTTGGTAAGCGCTGGGAGGGTCTTGCCGCCCTCCGCGGTGAGGAGTTTCAAGATCTTGCCTCGCACTTCTCGATTCGATCCCTTGAATGGTTTTTGTTTGACGTAGTGCTTACTCTGACGATTTGGATTCAGGGTAGTCTTGGGAAGTGTGGAGCCGTAGTCCATGAGCGCGGCGTACCACTCGCGCGGATTCTTCCGATCAAGTGTTGCTTCGATAAGCGGCAAAAGTTTCTTGTCGGGCACGCTCTTTGCACGCGGAAAGAAGTGGTGGATGTACACGCGACGAATGTTCGTCTCGATGAATACATGCGGTGTGTTGAATGCAAATGCGACGATGGCGCGTGCGGTGTAGTGGCCGATCCCAGGCAGCATCTCAAGGAGCTCCGGATTGTTCGGGACCTTCCCTTTGTGCTCGACAACGATACCTTCAGCAGCACGTTTGAGTGCAAGCGCACGGCGATTGTAGCCCATCCCCTGCCATACTTTGAGAACTTCGCTTGTCGGGGCACTGGCAAGTTTTTTGACCGTTGGGAATACGCGCAGAAATTCCGGATACTTTTTCCCCACCCGTGACACCTGCGTCTGCTGGAGCATCACTTCAGACACAAGGATCTTGTATGGGTCGCTCGTTTCGCGCCACGGCAAATCACGGCGATTCTTACGATAAAATTGCCGGACCGTCCTTACGAATTCTTTTTCTTGGTCGTTCACACCGCCATAATAACAGGCGGATGTTCATTTGCGCCACCGTTGCAAAGTTATCCCGCTCATGCTCTAATGCGGTCAGAAAAAACCGAAGTTCCCGCTCCTCGGGGTTTCTCTGGGGTTTGAGAGGTATCTATGTGCGAATTAGTTTGGTTGGGGGGTGGCTTACCGCTGTATCTTTATGGAGCCATGTTGTTCTATTTCATGATCGGCGGCGGCATCGCTTTCCTTTATGGAGGAAAAGTAATGGACACCCAAATACCGCTTAGCGAGCGTGCTCTTGTCCAGTTGCGGCTAATCGCGGAGTGGCCATGGAAAACAAAGAAGGAATTTTCAAGGATCACGAAGGTCTGAGAGTTCTCAAAATCTCGGGGATCTTCTGGGGAGGATACTGACATGAAAATGGTTTTTGACTTGCTCATGTTCTGCGCTGCAGGATATGTAATAGTCGGGGTCCTCTTTGCGATCCCGTACACGATCCGACTCATACAATACTACCCTCATGATTTTGGCTATGGAGTCGGACGCTGGTATGCTTTTGCGTCAGGCGCAACAATGGTGGTCGCATGGGGGAACATTCTCTATCATGCAATACCCTCTGCGGCTAAAATGACCGTACGAAATCTTCGAGAGTTTCGACGCACCAGCGTGGACCAGTAAAGGTCTCTGCCTCACTCAACCCCGTCTTCGGACGGGGTTTTTGTTTTGGTTCTCTCATTTGGCGGACGGGAAATTCTCTACACCTGCAATAAAAAAGACCCGGAACCATATGGAATGATTGGGGGTCTTTGTTGGTGCGTCGCACCATGCAGACTACTTCGCTTTTCTAGAAACGGTGATGCTTGCCGATAGGTCATTTGGCAGAACGAGGTTTGAGTCCACATAGAACTCCCCGACGACCACGGCTTCCAGTTGGACACTCACAGCCCCTTTTCTTCCGTTCGGCATGGTGAGCGCTCCCACAGGAACGAGCTTGCCAATAAATGCCAGCGTGCTCCCTCCGGGAATCGATACCGCGATACCGTTGACGGTTATGCGGCCGGCGTTGAAGGTGACGGTCTGTGGGCCCAGTGCAGTATTACCCACGAGCTCGCTCGTTAGGTTTGAGCACCAGTCTGTGTAGTATTGGGAGGCGGTCGCTTGCCACTGCAAACGGGACGGCGTTGCACCAGTCCCGGCCACCGTCAGGATATTGTAGGAAACGTGGCAGTCGCTACTGCTCGTCAACTGCCAGATGGTGCCGGAAACCGTGACGGTACCGGCGGCGGATGCCATTGTCGATCCAAAGATCGACAATAGTGCAAACAGCGCGCCGACGAAACCCTTCAGTAATGCGTTCATGCGCCATACTCCTCTGTGATGGTGAAGTACAAAATTTCAAATATAGTATACATCAATTTTCCAAAAAAGTCAAATCGTGTTAAATTAACTGCATGAAGACCTCGTATTCTGCCCTTGAGACCTACCGGACGTGCCCGCAGAAGTACAAATTTCAAGAGATCGACAAGATCCGCGTCCCCAAGCGCATTGAGGCGGTGTTCGGCACCCTGGTGCACTCGGCGCTCAAATTCATGTTCGAGCGGAACCCGCTCTACCCTACCCTCGACGAAGTCGTCGGTTTCTACGCAGATCGATTCAAAGAAGCGTCGGACAAAATCGTTTGGAGTGATCCCGAGCGCCGCGAGGCGGAAGAAAAACTCTATTTCGAAGAAGGGGTCAAGATCATCAAAAACTTTTTCAAAAAAAATCAGCCGTGGACCTTTAACGTACTTGAGCTCGAAGGGCGCTTTTCGCTCGAACTACTCGATGAGCTTTCCGGTACGGTGCACACACTCTCGGGCATCATTGACCGTATCGACAAAGACATCGAATCGGAAGTGTATGAGATTATCGACTACAAGACCGGCAAAAAGATGCCGGCGCAGAAAGACCTTGAGACCAATCTCCAGCTCGGGCTCTACCACTTGGCGCTCATTACACGCTGGCCGCATTTGAAGCCCGATCAGATCAAGGTGAGCCTCTATTTTTTGAAGCACAATGACAAGGTGTCCGCGGTTCCGAGCGAGAAGACCGCCAAAGCGCTCAAAGATCGTGTACTCCAGACCGTGCGCGAGATCGAGAAAGCAAAAGAAACAGGAATCTTCCCTCCCCTGCCCGGACCGCTCTGCAACTATTGCGGATATCGCGCCATGTGTCCTATGTGGTCGCACGAGTACAAGCGCGTCGAAACACCGGCACCCAACGAATCAGAAGTGGCGGCGGCGATCCAAGAATTCTTTGAACTCAAACTCGATGGCGATGTGCAGAAAAAGCGCACTGCCGAATTGCGAAACATCATCCTCAAGTACATGGAGTCCGAACAAGTTGAGCGCGTGTTTGGAGGCCCTGGCTACATTACCAAAAGCATTGTTGAACGTACCTCGTTTGATATGGAAAAGATGGAACCCGTACTCAAAGAGCGCGGATTCTGGGAGAAGATCCTGGCGCCTGACACGAAGCGCTTAGAGAAACTTATGGGGATGCTCCCCGACGATGTTCGCGAAGCCCTCGCCGAATTCCGCTCCACCAAGAAAACCATAATGCTCAAACCGACGAAGAAGAAATAGAAAGACCCTGTTGCCGTGAAGCAACAGGGTCTGGTTGTGTGCGTCCCCTCAGAATGGGTAACGCGGGCCGTTCGGCGGATTAACGGGGCCGGTACCTGGAGCGTAAACCTCTGCGACCGCTTCTTGTTCTTTCGCAGAGTCGTGCGCGACTTGCACATCGGTCACATATCCCATGCTCCATGACATAGTGACCAATATCGCCATCAAACCTACGAAATAGGCAAACGTGCCTTTCGCCACGAACGTCGTGTAGGTGACCAGAGCGATGCTAATGACGACAATCAAAGCGATATTTGCAATATAGAAACCGTGCATGACGCACCTCCGCAGTTGTTTTAGGAACCGAAATTACCCTAGCACTATTATAGCACCTTTAGTACAAAAAGTCAAGTGTTGGCGCTGAGTCCTGGCAGGAGCGTTTTAAAGGATCGGATACTGTGCGAATTCGGGCAGGAGGTTTTTCTCGAACATGAGCCGCGAGAATGCTTCGGCTTCGAGCTTGGCGCCGTTCAATGCAATGTGTGGTTTTGGCTCCGGCGGCAGACCGAGCGTCGTCAAGATCTTGTCGAGTGAGAGCGCGGATTGATAATCACTTTTTTTTGGAAGCGGCATCCCCTTCTTGGCGAAATATGCGAAGGCGACCGAGTGCGAGTCCACATTGCGGTGTGCAAAACGGAATTCAAGGCCTGCGCGGCGGAATGATTCATTCAAAAAATCACGATCGAGCGCGACGTTTTGTCCTGCAAGGGTGCGGTCATCTGACTGTTCGACCCATCGATGAAATGATTGGGCGAGTTCCTCAAGCGATTGCTTCTTGGGATCGCGAACCTGTTCCTCACTGAAACCACAAACGGCAAGTGCTTCTGGCATGATGTGTGCCCCGTCCCAGATGCGACATTCACCGTAAAACTGGCGTTCAGGGTCCGCAAAATCAACCGCACCGATACTGACGATCGAGTGCGCACGCGGATCAAGCCCAGAAAATTCTGCGTCGATGACAAGCATAGGATTTTGCTACACCATCTCTTCCGGCGGCTTAATGAGATTTTGTGAGTGCAAATACTTCTGCACACTCTCAATGATGCGTTTGTCGCTTTCGTATGATGCGGTTTTTTGTGCTGATTCTGCATCAAGCCACTCAGCTTTTTCAGTACTCGGATCATCGACCTCTACGCGCGGATCGTGTACCGCGCCAAGGTAATACGTAACGGTTTTGTTGATCACGTCACCTCCTTCGTCGGTAAATGTGTACGTATCAGAAAACGAAACCCCCGGCAATATCGTGCAAGCATTGATTCCCGTTTCCTCGTGAAGTTCACGGAGGGCAGTATCAAAACTCGATTCGCCTTCTTTCGGATGCCCCTTGGGGAAACTCCAGTGGCCTTTTTTGTGTTGAATAAGCAAGTGCATGCACTGACCGCCACTGCGGAAGAGCGGGATGATGCCGTAGGATTGTTCGTCGCGTGTCATAAGTGAATACAGTATACCGCGAGGACGCAGTGCATCAAAGTCCTTTGCAATTAGACGCCGGCTGGTAGCCCGCGCGCTCGGCGTCTTCTTTGGTGGTAAACCAGACTTTGTTCTCCTCGCGCATACTCTGTGCACCGGGACACCAAGGCAAATGATATTTCGAGCCGGTTCTTGAGGCAACGTAGCCGCCCTCTTTTGAGGTGCCGGCGACCATGGTCGTCTCTTTGACTGCCCGGGTTGTATTTGCTCCATCTTGGGCTGTTTTGGAGCCAGGAGAGGCATTCTGGGCCGGATATGCCCCATATATGGTAACGGCCGCTTCCGTTCCTGTCGAAAGCCGTCCGAGGGCAAAACCTCCAAATGCGGCTACAAATACCAGGATCGCAATGATTACCTCTGCTTTCCTAAAGGGCGTTAAGCGGGCGTGTCCCGAGAAACCCTTGATTTCTTTTGAATTATCTTTTATACTGGGGCTCATACCGTATTCACCCTAGTATACATTGGGTGCGGGACTAATAAAACATTATGGCACATAGAAAAGCAGGCGGAACAGCTTCAAACCTACGAGATTCAAACCCAAAATACTTGGGCGTGAAGCGCTATGCAGGCGAGGAGGTGAAGACCGGCAACGTTATTGTTCGCCAGCGCGGAACGAAGATCCTCGCAGGAAAGAACATCGGCGTCGGCAAAGACCACACTCTTTTTGCACTCAAAGATGGCAAAGTGGCGTTTGGCGAGAAGCGCAAGACGAATTTCAACGGCAAAACAGCCCGCCGAAGCATCGTACACATCGCGTAACAATTCTTTTGAATCTTTACCAACAAAAAACTCCGGATATTCTCCGGAGTTTTTTGTTGGGTTGATTGGGGTTCTTTGATTCTACACCGCGTTGATCGTGAGGTTTATTACTCCTTTCAGTTTTCCGATCAGGACAGGTACAGAGAACGTGCCGGTGGTTTTGATCGCATGTGGAAGATCCAGATGCTTTTCCAAAAGATCGACGCCGGCTTGCGCGCGTACCGCCTCAACAAGTTCATCTTTACCAATACTGGCGAACAAGTGCCCCTGCTCATTGGTGCGCGCCGAAAGTGTGATGGGAGTATTGCCAAGTTCAGTCAACGTCTTTTCCAAAAGCTCCACGCGCATCATTTCCATAGCGTGCGTCCGCGACTTTTCTTGGACGACGCGCTCAACCGACGCATCGGTCGCCAGTTCGGCGAGTTTCCGGGGAAGGAGAAAATTACGCGCGTACCCATCGGCAATAGTTTTTACCTCACCTTTTTTGCCGACTCGGGGAACATCACGGAGGAAAATAACTTTCATGGATTCTGTTTAATTATATTGATTTAAGAAATTCTGCGGCACGCTCAAGTTGCACATCTGGATCACCCGCTTTTGCCTCAGGGTCATTCTCTATCTTGACCGTCGGCTCAAGTCCGTTCTTGGTGAGCGAGACGCCGTTCGGCGTAAGCCACTTTGCCACCGTGATCTTGAGCGATGCGCCATTGTGGTCGAGTGGGATCAATTCCTGCACGGATCCTTTACCGAAACTTTTCTCGCCCACCAAGGTGGCAATACCGTGCTCAGCAAGGGCTCCGGCAAGAATTTCCGACGCTGAGGCGCTTCCCTCATTGATGAGGATCGCCATTTTGAGATTTTCGTTGAACACGTCATATCCTTTGCTTCGATACATACGTTCTGATTCTTTGGCGCCGAAGTCTTCACGCGCTACCACCTTCCCTGCCGGCAAAAACCAACTTGCCATATCGACAGCGGCATCAAGGTATCCTCCCGGATTATTGCGAAGGTCGAGCACGATCTTGTCGGTTCCTGAGAGTGTGAATTCACGGAGCGCGTTGCGGAACAGGTCGGGTGAGGTTGCTGAAAAACTGTAGAGCGAGACCACAAAGACGCCATCAGCGCGCAGTTCAGTATCAATGGTGGGAATATTGATCACACCGCGCACCACGGGAAGCTTCAAAGGCTGGTCAGCGTCTTTGCGGAGCACCGTGAGTGTAACCGTACTGCCGACCTCTCCACGGATCTTTTTGATCGCATCGTCGATGTCCATCTTGTAGGTCGAGACCGAGTCAATTTCAACGATCTTGTCCCCCGCGAGTAACCCCGCACGTTCTGCCGGTGTTCCTTTCAGCGGTGCGATCACGGTGAGCACATCCTCCTCAACACCGATCTCAACACCGATACCGACAAAATTGCCGCTGATCTCTTCTTCAAAACGATCACTCTCTTCTTTGGGCATGTAGACCGAATAGGGATCGCCCAATCCTTCGACGAGACCCACTGTCATACCCTCGATGCGGGCAGAAGCATCGGGGAGTGATGACGTTGCCGATGAGACGAATTTCTGGTCAATGAGGTTCCATACTTCCCACACCGGCGAAAGATCGACCTCGTTCGGAGCACTTAAGCTCACATCTACGGGAAGGGCGAGTTTTTGTACGGCTCGATCTTGACCGACCGTATATCCTGACCCAAACGAAAGACCGATCACCGTGATGGTGATCAGCGTGGAAGTGAGCCACAAGCGCTTGGGATTTTGTTGCATTACCCTACATAGTACAAAGATGTCCCCTTGTGGTCAATGAAGAGGGACGGTATACTTTTTAGAATCTATATAAAATACACCTATGATCTCACGATACACCTACAAAGATCTCGTTTGGGTTGACATGGAGTCGCCCTCCAATGAAGAAGTGCGACAGATCATGGAAGAATTTTCCCTCTCGCCGCTGATCGGCAACGAGCTCCTCACCCCGAGTGTGCGCTCCAAAGTCGATATGTATGAAGATTTTATTTACCTCATCCTTCACTTCCCCACCATCAGTCACAAGCATGGCAAACATGATGAGCAGGAGGTTGACTTTGTGATCGGCAAGAAATTCATCATCACCACGCACTATGAGGTGATCGACCCGCTCCACGAGTTTTCAAAAGTGTTCGAGGTGAACTCAATTCTCGACAAGAGCACTATGGGCCTGCATGGCGGATTCGTCTTCTTTTACATTATGCGAGAGCTCTACCAGTCTCTCACTCACGAGCTTGACCATATCGATGATCGCCTTGAGGCCGCCGAGGGTAAGATCTTCACCGGTGAAGAATCCTCGATGGTTGAAAAGCTTTCACTTATTCATCGCGATCTTTTGAACTTTAAACAGGCAGTGCGGTATCACCGTGACGTTCTCGAGTCATTTGAGCTTGCCGGTCGCCGAATGTTCGGACAAGATTTTGATTACTATATGCGCGCTATTTTGGGCGAGTACCAGAAAGTTGCGAGTATGCTCGAAAACCATCGTGAGACACTGATCGAGCTCCGTGAGACGAATTCATCGCTCCTTACCACCAAGACTAACGAGATCATTAAGGTCCTCACCATTATGGCGTTCGCCACGTTCCCTTTAACGTTAGTGGCTGCAATTTTTGGTATGAACGTGTCAACGATGCCGATCGTTGGGCAAGCGAACGATTTCTGGATCATCATCGGATTCATGGTGTTTCTTACCGTTACAATGTTCACGTACTTCAAATACAAGCGATGGTTCTAAAGCTCTACAACACCCTCACCCGTAAAAAAGAGACGTTTCGTCCTCTCGCCAAGAGGCGGGTTTCTCTGTATAGCTGTGGTCCGACGGTATATCACTATGCACATATCGGCAATTTTCGTGCGTTCGTATTCGCAGATACCCTGCGTCGTACGCTTGAGGCGTCCGGCTTCCGCACCAAGCACGTAATGAATATCACCGATGTGGGACATCTCACCGACGATGCACATGACGAAGGTGAGGATAAATTGGAACGCCAGGCAGAGCGCGAAGGAAAGACCGCGCACGCGATTGCGGAATTCTATACCCGTGCATTTTTCAAAGACCTTGAGACGATCGGTATCGCCAAAGAAAAGATCAAATTCCCGCGCGCCACAGATCACATCAAAGAACAGATCGCCTTTATTAAAAAGATCGAGGCAAAGGGCTATGCCTACCGGACCAACGATGGCATCTACTTTGACACGGCAAAGATCCGTGATTATGGCAAATTGGCACGACTTGATCGCAAGGGTTTGAAATCGGGTGCGCGGGTCGCCGTTAATCTGGAAAAACGTCACCCGAGCGATTTTGCGCTGTGGAAATTTTCCCCCGCAGGCGCGCATCGCATGCAAGAATGGGAATCACCATGGGGTGTGGGTTTCCCGGGGTGGCACATTGAATGTTCTGCTATGGGCAAGAAATTTTTGGGCGATCAATTTGATATTCACACGGGTGGAATGGATCTTGCGCCGGTGCACCACGTGAACGAGATCGCGCAGACAACCGCTCTTACCGGCAAGCCACCCGCGCGCTACTGGCTTCACAGCAACTTTGTCACCATGGGCGACGAGAAGATGTCCAAGTCGATCGGCAACATCATTACGCTTGATGGCTTGGCCGAAAGCGGTATTTCCGCACGCGCGTATCGGTACCTATTGCTCTCGACGCACTACCGCAAGCCACTCACCTTTACTCCGTCGACAGCAGAAAGCGCCCTCCACACATTGAAGCGTCTCGACGATCTTTATCTTGAGTTCCCCCCGACAGGCGGCCGCATATCCGATACCTACCACAAGAAATTCCTTGCCGCGCTTGCCGATGACATCAATACCCCCAAAGCCCTTGCGGTACTGTGGGGCATGATACGCGACAAGAAACTGAAACCTCAGGACAAGCGTGCGACCCTTCTCGCATTTGATCAGGTGCTCGGGCTTGGCTTCAAGACGCTTAAGCCTGCCCTTATCCCTCCTCAGATCCAAACACTCGTTTTTGGGCGTGAAAAGGCCCGCCAAGCGAAGAACTGGGTAGAAGCAGATGCATACCGTATCGAGGCACGTTCTCTCGGCTACGAGATCGAGGATACCCCTGAGGGGCCAAAGGTAAAGAAGGTTTAGCACTGGAGCGTGTACACAGCTTCTCCACCGATTTTCCCCGAAATCACACTTTCAGGCACTTCTCTCACTGTGCTACAATCCTTCCTATGCCCGCTCCGCGTCAACAGAAAGAATACAAAGAGACCAGCCAGAAATTTCGTGACGCATTACGTGTTCCCCCTCAAAATATCGATTCAGAGCGTGCCCTCATTGGGTCAGTAATGATCAAGCCGGAAGCGATGTACGATGTGGCAGACCTCGTGAGCGATGAGGCGTTCTACGCTGAAAAGCATCGCATCATTTTTCGCGCAATGCTTGAGATTTCTGCGAAGCGTGAGCCGATCGACCTCCTCTCCGTATCGTCGCGTCTCAAAGAAAAGAACCAGCTCGAGAGTGTCGGTGGTAATGCATACCTTGCTGAAATGGTGAGCTTCGTGCCTTCTGCAACGAACGCAAAACACTATGCCGAGATCGTGCGCCGCAAATTCATCCTGCGCAACCTCATCAGCGCCGCAGACTATGTTGCCGAATTGGGCTATACCGAAGCAGAAGACATCGACACCGTGCTTGAGCAAGCAGAGAAACGTGTGCTCTCCGTGAGTACGCTCGGCACATCGCAGAATTTTTACAGTCTCCGCGAAACACTCGACGGTGCCTGGGAGCGTCTCGACTCACTCCACAAGAATGACGGGTCACTGCGTGGTATTCCCACCGGCTTCCCTGCCCTCGACAACAAGCTTGCCGGGCTTCAGCGCTCCGACCTCATCATTCTTGCCGCACGTCCTTCTATGGGTAAGACCTCGCTTGCGCTTGATATTGCACGACAGACCGCACTCAAGCACCAAACACCGGTCTGTATCTTCTCGCTTGAAATGAGCGCACAGCAATTGGTTGACCGCATGCTTGCCGCTGAGGCGCGCGTAGACGGATGGAAACTGCGTACCGGTAAGATCACCGCAGACGATGACTTTGAACGCATCCGTGACTCTCTAGGGCGCCTCTCGCAGGCTCCTGTGTTCATTGACGACCAAGCCGGTAACTCGATCGTAAAAATGCGCTCAGTGGCCCGTCGTATCAAAGCAGAGCATGGACTGGGACTCATCGTGGTGGACTACCTCCAACTCATGGCGGCATCAAAGAACTATGATTCCATGGTGAATCAGGTGACTGAGATCTCGCGCGGACTGAAAGGCCTTGCGCGCGACCTGGACGTGCCCGTTCTTGCGCTCTCACAGCTCTCACGTGCCGTCGAACAGCGTCGTGACAAACCGCGCCTCTCTGACCTCCGCGATTCAGGATCCATTGAGCAGGACGCCGACGTGGTTATGTTCATTCACCGCGAGGATAAGTATGTAGAGAATTCTGACCGTCCCAACATTGCCAAGATCTTGATCGAAAAGCACCGCAACGGCCCCGTGGGAGAGATCGAACTCTACTTCGACGACAAACAGGCGACGTTCCTGAGCCTTGACTCTCAGCACGGCGGCGGAAGTCACCAGGGTGGCGGAAACAGCGGGGGGAACCACCATGATTCGCTCGACGACTTCTAACCTATGGACCCGATCTCAGCACTCGCAGAAAAATTGATGCGTCTTCCCGGTATTGGCCCGCGCCAAGCGCGCCGTATTGCCTACGCACTTCTCGCCCTAGGCCCTGCGGTCTCTCGGGAGCTTGCTTTGGCCATCACGCGCCTTGGAGATGAGACCGCGCAGTGTGAGCGATGCTATCGCTTCTTCCCTGCTTCAGCTCAAGCAAAGCAGGCGCTCTGTAGTGAATGTTCTGACACAGGACGTGATGCCTCGATCGTGCTTATCGTTGAACGGGACACTGATCTTGATGCTATCCGAAAAAGCGGTACGTACGAGGGGCGTTTTTTTGTACTCGGGGGGAACATCCCTATCCTTGAATCTGATCCGGCAAAAAAGATCCGCATCAAAGAACTATTAGCCGAAGTGACCCGTGCCGCCCGCGAGGATGGTCTGCACGAGATCATCATTGCCACGAGCGCCAACGAAGAGGGTGAATACACGGCGCAGTACGTGACAAAGACCCTTGAACCGACAACCCTCCCCGCCCAGATCGTCATAACATCCCTCGGACGCGGTCTCTCCACCGGTGCCGAGCTCGAATATGCCGACAAAGAGACGCTTCGAAACGCGCTCAAGAACAGAGGTTGACGATACTGTTGCGTAGCGATAAGGTGTGGGGAGACAGTCCTTGATCCAGGGGGAGGAATTCTCATGAATGCGAGCGTCAGAAAAGTCGTATTGTTATTGTTGCTCGTTTTGACTGTTGGGCTTTTTGGAGCCACTGTGTGGTTGATATCAAGTAACCCGCAGTTATATCCAGAGATAACACGATTTGATCTCATACTCTTCGGTCTCGCTTTTGCGTATGCGCTCAAAGATTCTGTGGTTACACTGATCAAAAGATCCTAGGAGGTCTTTATGCAAAACATGTGGTCGTATGGAATGCTCGGACTGCTCGCGATCGCACTTCTTTTCGGTCTGGCAATAATGATCGGTCGACACCTGAAAAATCGGTCGGACGAAACAGTCGCGTGTGAAGAATTCAACGACTGGCACAAACCTTTCGAATAGCTTGTGTAGACAGAAAAAACGGCTCACCCTGGGGTGAGCCGTTTAATTTGTGCTACTGCATGAAGATTTGTTAACATTGCAGCAATAGACGTTACACTCTACTGTTTTGGGCATGAACTCATATGACCCGCACTACATGGCGCTCAAGGAGACAAAATTGCAAGAAATC